>Ga0206882_1002_pt2 | contig 14260 bp, 12 predicted proteins | sample Alteio_BWOrgCont_4_FD_152908 | JGI IMG/M metagenome (GOLD analysis project Ga0206882, IMG submission 152908) | Enriched cells from forest soil in Barre Woods Harvard Forest LTER site, Petersham, Massachusetts, United States -... | ecosystem: Environmental > Terrestrial > Soil > Temperate forest > O...
ATTCCATGCAGGGGAATTTTAATCCAATCCGGGCGGTTGTTTAACTCGTAGCCCAACTCGTAAATAGTTTTTTCTAGAATATAGCAGTCCAGCATCATTCTTAATTCTTCGGGCTTGGCGGGTAAAAAAGCCGATGGGGATGCCGCTTTTAAGTAAGCCTTTAAGAAGGACGCGGAAGCCCATTTTTTCCAGACATCTCCCCATGTTTCTAGTGCGGTTATGGCTTCAGGAGTTTGCCACCGCCTTTCAGCGCAAAACAGCAGTGATCGGGGTCAGGCCTGCAATTCTGCATTAAAGCTCAACAAATTGCAGAATTGCAGGCCTGACCCCGATCATTGAAGCTAACCACGAAGGTGAGCAATATCGAAATAGCTCAAACTTTTATTTTACACCTGCTATTGCTTCTCAAAGAAGTCTGATACATGGTTGGTTAGCACAGACACACATCAAAGAATGGATTCATGGAGTGGGTCTTCAAAATACCATAAATGGATTAGACGAGTTTTTTGAAGGAGAATCTAATACCACCTATTGGATTGGTTATGACAAGGATATCCCCTTTGCTTTTCGGATTACCTCTCCTGAAGGAAATGATGCGACTACTTTGGATCTATTCATTTGCGATCTAAATTATTGGGGAAAAGGAATGGCTGTACCGATGATTCAGGAGTTTTTAATCAGCAAGTTTGCGAATGTAAAAAAGATTCTGATCGACCCTGAAGCGACCAACACACGAGCAATTCACGTATATCAGAAAGTAGGCTTTAAAATCGTTGGAGAGTTTATTGCAAGCTGGCATCCTGTACCGCACTACCAAATGGAGTTATACATGAAAAACTTGAACCACTTGCAAAACAACGATAAAACATGGGAGTAACCTATAACATGACTGGTCCAGATCCAAAAGGCATTTATCCTCTTAAGGATGATACTAAACTTGTTTTTCTGAAACATTTTGTTAAGGCAAGCAACATCATTGTCGGGGATTATACCTATTTTGATGATCGTCGCTATGGCCCTGATAAATTTGAAGAGTACAATGTTCTGTATAATTATGACTTTTCAAAAGTGAAGCTTATTATTGGAAAATTCTGTGCTATTGCGGCAGAAACACGTTTCATCATGACGGGAGACCATAAGCTTGATGCAATAAGTACCTATCCTTTTCCTATATTTGGACATGGCTGGGAAAGTGCTTTTAATGTTTATGATTTACCAGTTAAAGGGGATATTGTTGTTGGCAATGACGTTTGGTTTGGGTACGATTCTTTAATCAAAAACGGGGTAACTATAGGTAATGGCGCCATCATTGCAGCACGAGCCGTAGTCATCAAGGATGTACCGGCTTATTCTATTGTAGCCGGCAACCCAGCTAAGGTTGTGAAAATGCGTTTTGACGATAAAACCATTGAGCGCCTACAGAAAATAGCTTGGTGGGACTGGGATATTGAAAAGATTAATCGCAATCTAAAGCTGATCTGCAACCTTGATGTTGATCGTTTAGAAGCTATGAGCATAGAGAGTTAAAAATGTTCATACAGAAAGATTTTGAAATAGATACAGTGTTAAACAAGCCTCTCATGGCTCATCTAGCAACGGTCGATAAAGGTGAACCAAGGGATTCTCCTGTCTGGTTTATTTGGGAAGAATCTTATCTATGGGTTTTTGGAACTACCGAGGATAGCTTTATTAAAAGGCTTCAACAAGAACCTCAGTGTGCGGTTGGCGTGGTAGACTTTGACTTACAAAAAGGCGTTCTTAAACATGTAGGAATACGTGGCACGGCACAAATTGGCAAAGTAGATTGCGAACGCCTTAAACGTTTTGTATCCAAATATTTGGGAGAAAACAGTAATGACTGGAACAAATGGTTTATAGCCAACATCGTTGATCCTTTGAATATGATGGTGCAGATTACTCCAAAGTCTATCGTTGCAAAGAATGTTTCATTTTTTAAAACGGGACCAGATTTAGCCAGCTCAGAACTTCCCATTGATAGTTGAGTTCTGTAAAGGAACAAGGTAAAGACTCTATGAAAAAATTGGAAAGCAATATCTTAAGTATTTACCGCGAAAGAGGAAGATTATGGCTTGATGAGCTACCAAAACATGTAAAGCAATTAGAAGCTTTATGGGGATTAAGTCATCTTAAGCCACTGGATAACCTTACCTACAATTATGTATTATCGGGTTTCCAGGATGATTTGCCGATTATTTTAAAGCTTAGCTTGAATACATCAGACTTAGAAAGAGAAGCCAAAGCTTTGAATGCCTTTGAAGGATTTGGTGGGGTATCGGTTTTAAACAAAAATAAGAATGCGATACTGTTAGAGAAAGCTTTACCTGGAAACCCTTTAAAGAACTACCACATCAAAGATGGTAAAAAATGTATAGAGGTTGCTTGCAACACTACAAGAAGATTGCATGAAGCTCCTCTTCCAACAGATTTTGCTTTTCCTCGCATTGAGGATTGGTTGGCTGCGCTAGACAAAGAATGGGAAATTCCAAGAAATCATTTGCAAAAGGCTCGAACGCTCAAAGAACAACTTTTGGCAAAAATGTCAGCTTTGCCAGTTTTGCTTCATGGTGATCTCCACCAAGATAATATTCTATCTCACGGAGATGGTTGGTTGGTGATTGATCCAAAAGGTGTTATTGGATTTCCAATTAATGAAATATGGGCGTGCGTGGAGAAGCCTAGCCATGATCTTAAATACATTTCTGAGTACTTTAATTATCCATACGAAGAGGTCGTTCAATGGTACTACGTTCACCTTGTCTTAGCGGCGTGCTGGCAAGTTGAGGATAATCTTGATCCAAGCTTGTTTTTAGATTTAGCTCAATCTGTCAGGTCTATGATTAAAGATTAGGCGTTAAGTTGTTTTAAAATTTTTTAAATAGCAGCTATCTTGTTTGTCAAAATTGAAGGAAATAATACAGCGTTACCTTGTTCAAAATGTTCAATAGGAATCCATTCTACCCAGTGACTACTTCCTTTATGTTCGTGAATCTGGAAACGATTCTTGCCATATATTGCCTGATCTTCAAGCCTAATAGGAAAGGCAAAAATAATCTCATGACCTTTAACTCCATGATGCTCGAAAATATTTTCGCATATTATGGGATCATTTGTGATCGAGACATGGCACCTAAGCTCTTCTTGAATTTCACGTTTAAGGGCCTCTTGAGCAGTTTCACCAAATTCAATCCCTCCTCCGATAGGACACCATCCTTTTAAAACTCCATCATCATTAAGTACCTCGCAAACAAGCAATCGATTTTTGTGTTTTGCAAGGCCAATGACCTTACCTCGAATGGTGTTATTGGGTCTCCACGCTTTATTTGTTGGCAAATTTGCGATCGCATGACGAGCAAACGGAGTCAGCTCTTGATGCGTAATATTATTTAGCGAAGTCCAGCAATTTTCTTCTTCAGGGATAACGTTCGATTGTTTTACCCAGTTGATTACTCGAAATCAATCCGACTTGATGAAAACCGTAAGGTTCGCCATTTTTACTATATTCGCCAGTTGCTGTGGCGATATTTAAAAATTCTACTCCACGAATCACTAGAGAAGACTCTTCCAATAATTCTCGCTTAAGAGTTTCCTCTGGAGTTTCACCAAATTCAATGGCCTCACCAGGAAGCCCCCATAAGCCTTGATAAGGCCCTGACTTCTTTTGAGTTAGGAGGATTTGAGAATCTTGCAAAACAACCCCATAGGCCCCATGACTGATGATTTTGTCTTGAATAGGTAGACCCAATTTCATAATTAATTCCTGATACATTCGTACAAAATCACCGGATCTGCATCGCTTGCTTTAATTTCAATGTAAGGCTCTGCTTGCCATTTACCGATGATTTTTAAGTTGTGCTGTTCTAGTAATTTTTCGATCTCTGCTGGTTCATAATGATCGGGGTCAGGCCTGCAATCTGCAATTGTTGAGCTTTAATGCAGAATTGCAGGCCTGACCCCGATCACAGGCCCTAAAACCAAGCAAGGGAAAATGTCTGCTCGTCAAAATGCTTTGAAGCATGGTTTGCTTTCCAAAGATTTGATTCTCCGAGATGAGAATACTGCTGAGTTCGATCACTTTCGGAAAGCAATCTACCAAGCGCTAGCTCCTCTTGGCTGCCTAGAAGAAGTTTTGGTTGAGAAAATTGTTAGCTCTGCATGGCGGTTTCGCCGCCTAATCAAATCGGAGAAATGCCTCTTCGAAGAAAAAGATGAGTGGTGTGTGCTAGAACCCAAATTCATTGATGCTTTTTCTCGAAGGAATGGTAGTTCTATGCAAATTCTGTCTCGTTATGAATCTACCATCGAAAAGAGCTTCTACAAAGCTATTCATGAGCTTCAACGCATCCAAGCTATGCGAATGGGATTGCCTGTTATGGCTCCTATCGCATTAGACATCAATCTTGACGGTACTGAAGAATCTGGCTTCGTTTCGCAAAACGAATCTTCAAAAAATCAAGAAAAATTTCAAATGCTAAAAAGTAGCTAAGCTATTGGCATACTGCCATTTTTCATCAGACAAGCCAAATTCCAGGTTGAAATTACCATAGCTTTCACATAAATCTTTAGACCAAGTTCGCATCTGTTTAGGCATCACAATTCTCCCTAGTGTTAGATGGGGTCTATAATTGTTGCCGACTGCATTGAGAGGCTCTACGTTGAAGCTTTTAAGAACTTCTAAAGCAGCGTCGTGTATTTTCATAATAGGCGAATTTTTATCGCCTCTCGCAACCGATAACTCTACCCAAGTAGTGCCCTGATAAGGCCCTGTTCCTTCTACAAAGGCTACTCCTACAAAAGGTGGACTAAAGGGAGAAACGTTTTCAGTGCGCATTTTCGCACACATATTGAGCCAAATAGAATGTGCTAAGTCGGCCTCACAGTCAAATTGCACTACGGTAATGTGAGGAGAGGACGAGCCCTCTTTATTTAATAGATAGCTTGGTTGATGGTCGCCACAGAGAGCCTGTGATGCTTCGATGTATTTTGTCTGCTGAGAAGCTGGTGGAGTCAGGACAATTGTATATGGCATAAATTTCCTTATGAAGCGTTAGAAGAAGAAGCTAAAACATAGCGTGCATAGAGCCTAGATAGTCTGAGCTTCTATCAAAGACAGAAGCTCAGGGTATTTTCTACAAAATTTGAGATGACTTCTCTACTGTAGACTCCCAGTACAGATCTTGCCGAGCTAATATCTTTGCAGCTTCATTATGAATAGTTTTAATTCTTTCATACTGCCCTGGAGCGATTATTTGCAAAGTTCCTAGATATTCTTTGTTTTCTTCATTTCGCAGCCATTTAGCAGCAAGCACTGCATCTTGCTTAGCACCATCTCGATAGTAGAATTCAATTTCATTCGCATACTTAAGAAATGTGTCATTTATGCGCTGTGGGAGCAGCAAGCCTTTCTCTCGCACATCCTGTTCTGTAGTTTTAACAAAGGTTTTGTCTCTTTCTTGTATAGACCCCCATCTTACTTCATCAGGAGCTGAAACATGAATGAGTTTAATGTGATATCCTTGAGCTTTTAAGAATTCAAAAAACTTGCCTGTAGCTGGACCTGAAGATGTTGAACCAAAATAAAATGCATAATTGTTTCGAATGAGGTTCCCTAAAATTAAGTGAGTTGCAGCGTTTGATCCTGGCCTCCACTTATTATAAGCATTTTGGCGAGCCTCCGTTGAGTTATTACTCTTTTCTAGATCAGCTTTATATGTCCTCGTTTGGCTTTGCAAACAAACATCATCAGGGCAAACGTACGCATAACGCTTTTCTTGCAAAGCATTAGCTTCTAGATCCTGCCGTAATTTAACTGTCTTTCCTGCACCAGGTGCTCCAGCGGTAATAATGGCTATCTTTTCTTTAGCTGGGTTGGCTGAAATGATCTGTTGGTAAAGCGCATTAATGTCTTTACTTAGGTTTTCAGACTCTTCTCCAGTATAATTTTCCTTATTATCAAAGGCTTTTCCCGAGAGAAAGCTCTCTAGTACTTTTTGAGGCAAAGAATACTGATAGTCTGAGTTGTATATAAGATCTAAATTACATACGTTACAAGCAATAATACTTGACATGGTTACCTCCTGAGGTTGTTCCATTGCGCCTGCAGAATTGGCAAGCAGTACAAAAGACGCTATTGAACGAATAATAAGTTTTGAGAGGATATGTTGGTTCATGCTGAAAAGCATAAAGCAAATAAAAAGAGAACTCAAGCGAAAAGGTACACGGTGTGCACGGTGCATAAACGGTGCAGCAGTTTGCCTATTGCACCGTCAAAAACCATCAAATTCCAGTAGCTATTTCTTCTTAAATGCCTTATCATCTTGCTCATAGCGGTTGGATGGTATTGGGTTATATGGTGGACCACCGCCCTCATAACCCTCTCTGCTCCTTAAGTTTGGCGACGGCTGCATATCAGATCCAAAGCATGTTATTTTTCACCGCATTCGATCATTTGTTGAATTCCATGCAGGGGAATTTTAATCCAATCCGGGCGGTTGTTCAACTCGTAGCCCAACTCGTAAATAGTTTTTTCTAGAATATAGCAATCCAGCATAATTCTTAATTCTTCGGATTTAGCAGGTAAAAAAGCCGATGGGGCTGCAGCCTTTAAGTAAGCCTTTAAGAAGAACGCGGAAGCCCATTTTTTCCAGACATCTCCCCATGTTTTCAGTGCGGCTATGGCTTCAGGAGATTGCCACCGCCTTTCAGCCTCGCGCAAAACAGCAAAATAGGCGGCATAGTCGAAAGAACGCAGCATGCCCGCGACGTCTTTTAAGGGGGATTTTTTTATTTTTCTTTCACTGATCATTCTAAAAGGTTCCCCTTCAAAATCAATAATCACAAAATCTTTGCCGGTATAGAGCAATTGCCCTAGATGATAATCGCCATGGCAGCGCATCCGCTGGGCGGTCGTTTTCAAATGCAGCATGGTTTCAAAGCATTTGATGATTTTATTTTGATTGGCCAAGACTTTTTTGCCTAATTCTTGATCTTCTGGAGTCATGCTGGAGAGCTGCTTTTTCAATAATTGGCAAACGTGTACGGTTAAATTACGCCTGGATTGATAGATGGAGCGGAGAAAAAATGGCGATAAAGGCTCAGGACGAAAAGCTGGGTCGTCTCCAGAAGAGGCTAAGGCGACATGAAGTTCCGCTGTGCGCACTCCTATCAAACGTGCTTCTTCAAGATAGGTCCCCATCAATTCCAAAACTTCTTTGGGGGCCTCATCTTCAATGATCTCCAGCAGGTGTTTCTCGGACATCAAAGACTTGGGGTCTGTCGAAAGATATGTCAAAGCTTTCTCAAAATAGCGCTGCAGTTCATCCAAAGTATATTGCCAAGCGGTGCTCTGATTGGGTACATAATCCTGCAAAATAGCTAGGGTTACGGGTTCATAATCTTCTAATTTGTATTCTAGCGATCCCCGCAGTTTTGAGATATGCGGAAAGGCCGCTTTTTCCGTAAGAAAGTCCATGATCTCCAGTTCAGGATTGACCCCTTCTTCAATATATCTAAATACTTTGAGAAACAGGCTGCTGCCAAAAACAATCGAAGTGTTGGACTGATCGGCTTCCAGGACAGCAGATTCTTGGGGAGGCTCACTAAAAGAATGCAGCCTGAAGCTCGAAAAGGGTTTTGCCATGATCTTCCCGAGAAGCCCTTTCAAGTGCTTGCGCTTGGAAATAGTTTCGAGCAATTTCTTACAAAATTCTTTGGAATATAAGGCATCATAGAGAGCGCCTTCCAGCCCTTCGGTTTTTTTGAACACTTTTAGATTAGCGATGATAGCTTGAGGGGATTCTTGGCGCAGTTTTTCAGCTTCAGCGCCCGAAGCAAACGCAAACGGAAGCCAGTACATTTCCGAATTGGCATGGGTAAATCGAACTTGAAGGAAACAAAAATAACTTTCGAAAACGGAATTATTACAAGGAATGCTTTCTAGAATTTTAATCTCTTTAATCTCCTTGGTCTTGCTCCTGTACCAGCGGCGCACTTTAATATAGTCAATTAAATGCTTCTCTACAATTTGTTTAACTGGGTCTTTTAAAATGGTTTTCCAGGAATCTTTTACTTCAACGAGAGGCAATTGCTCGGGTTTGTCTATTCCGGTTGTTTCTTTTAAGGGTTTGGGGTTTAAGCCAAACCAATAAAAGGCATGGGGGCCTAGAGTTAACAAATAGGACTTACCATGAATAACCGGAAACTCTGTTTGCCCAAACAGCTCGAAGGGAATCATTTCATTGTACGTAGATAGATCTAACTCAAGGTATTGCACGAATCTGGAAAAATTGGCGACGACTAATATAATTTCATCCTGATAACGGCGAATGAAAGCGATGATTTTAGGATTTTTAGAATCCAGAAATTCAATTGTCCCCTTTCCGAATGCTTTATAATGCTTTCTTAACGCGATTAGCCGCGTTGTCCACCACAGGAACGAATTGGCATTGCTTAGCTGATTTTCAACATTGACTGTTTCGTAGTGGTATTCAGGGTCAATGATGACAGGCAGATAAAGCCTTTGAGGATTAGCCTGAGAAAAACCAGCGTTGCGGTCGGGGTTCCACTGCATGGGGGTGCGCACGCTATCCCGATCGCCCAGATAAATATTATCTCCCATGCCAATTTCATCCGCGTAATAAAGCACAGGGGTTCCGGGTAAAGAAAATAGCAGTCCATGCATTAATTCCATTTTTTTGCGGTCATTGCCCAAAAGAGTCGCTAAGCGGCGGCGAATGCCTAAATTAATGCGGGCTTGAGGATTATGGGCATACATGCGATACATGTAATCTCTTTCTTCATCGGTCACCATCTCTAAAGTCAGCTCGTCATGGTTGCGCAAAAAAAGGGCCCATTGACAATTTTCCGGGATATGGGGAGTTTGTTGGAAAATGTCGATCAAAGGGAAATTATCTTCCAACTGGATGGACATGAACATGCGGGGCATCATGGGAAAATGAAAGGCCATATGGCACTCATCGCCCTTGCCAAAATACTCGACGACATCTTCCGGCCATTGATTGGCTTCGGCCAATAACATGCGATTTTTAAATTTTTGATCCACATGCCGCCGCAATTCTTTTAAAAAGACGTGGGTTTGAGGAAGATTTTCACAATTGGTTCCTTCTTGTTTGTAAAGATAGGGGACGGCGTCTAAGCGCAGGCCGTCAATTCCCATTCCCAGCCAAAAATCAACCACTTGCAACATAGCTTTTCTCACATCGCGATTTTCATAATTCAGATCGGGCTGATGGGAATAAAAACGATGCCAATAGTAGGCGTTTGCCACAGGATCCCAACCCCAGTTAGAGCGCTCAAAATCTTTGAAAATAATGCGGGCATCTTTATATTTTTCAGGAGTTTGGCTCCAGATGTAAAAGTTGCGCCATTTGCTATTGGGTTTGGCTGATCTGGCTTTTTGAAACCAAGCATGCTGATCTGAAGTATGGTTTAGAACGAGTTCTGTGATGACATATAAGCCGCGCTGATGCGCTTGCTTCAGAAATTTTTTAAAATCGGCAAGAGTTCCATGATCGGAATGGACATCGGTATAGTTAGAAATGTCGTAGCCGTCGTCTTTAAGCGGAGATGGATAAAAGGGCAAAAGCCAAAGTGCCGTTACACCTAGATCTTTTAGGTAATCGAGCTTTTGAGTGAGTCCCGAGAAATCCCCAATGCCGTCACCATTGCTGTCATAAAATGAACGAATGCGCACTTCATAGATAATGGCATCTTTATACCAAAGCGGATCTTTTTCAATGTCCTCTTTTACCATATGCACCGCAACCTTCATTTAATTACGCGCAATATGTGCGCAGGTTCTACATTGGGGTCTAAACGCACATAATTGCTGTCTGTCCATCTGTATTTGGCATCGGTAATCAAGTCCTGCACTTCATAAAATGTATCGGTCACGCCAATTCCCTGCAAAGGCACTTTAACGGTACAGTCATGGGTATGCCAGGGATCAAGGTTAACCGCGATCAGGATAACATTCGAATTGTCGGCGGTATTTTTTGCGTAGAAAAGGATGTTTTCGTTGTCGCTGGGAAAAAAGCGCAAATTGGTTAATTCTTGCAAAGCCGGGTTTTCGCGTCTGATTTGGTTGATCTTTTTGATAAAGGCTTTGATATTGCCGGGTTTATTCCAATCTCTGATTTTGATTTCATATTTTTCAGAATGTTCATATTCTTCGGTGCCGGCAATAGCGTCGTGCTCGCACAACTCATAGCCGCTATAGATGCCGTAGGAAGGGGAAAGGGTGGCTGCTAAAACCAATTTCATTTTGAATGCCGGCCTTCCGCCTTGTTGAAGCGCACTTGGAAGGACATCGGGCGTGTTGGTAAAAAAATTGGGGCGGAAATACTCGCTCATATCGGAATGGGCCAGTTCATTTAAGTATTCTACAAATTCGGTTTTGGTGTTTCGCCAGGTAAAATACGTATAAGATTGAGTAAAGCCGGCTTTTGCTAAAGCTTTCATCATTTTTGGACGGGTAAAGGCTTCTGAAAGAAAAATCGTTTCAGGATGCTGGGCTTGCACCTGGCTGATCAGCCATTGCCAAAACACCACCGGCTTAGTATGCGGGTTATCCACTCGGAAGATTTTGACGCCTTGGTCAATCCAGAACAAAATGACCTTTAACATTTCTTCCCACAGAGCTTTTTTATGTTCCGGATTATCAATATCAAAGTTAAGCGGGTAAATGTCTTGATACTTTTTGGGAGGATTTTCAGCGTATTTGATTGTGCCATCCGGCCGTTGATAGAACCATTCAGGATGCTCTTTCACCCATGGATGGTCCGGAGAACATTGAATGGCAAAATCTAAGGCTACTTCCAATCCATTTTGATGGGATTGATGCAAAAAATGCTTAAAGTCGTCCAATGTCCCTAGGCCGGGCTCGATGGACATATGTCCTCCATTCTCATTGCCAATGGCCCAAGGACTGCCAGGGTCGTTGGGGCCGGCTGACAAGGAATTGTTAGGGCCCTTGCGGTTGGTTATCCCGATCGGATGGATTGGCGCTAAATAAACGATATCAAAACCCATCTCCTGGATATCCTTAAGGCGCGCCTCAGCTTCTCGAAAGGTTGCGCTTTGGCCAGGTTGAGTTCCTTGGGAGCGAGGAAACATTTCATACCAGGCGCTAAAAACGGCAAACCTTTGATCGGCAATGATCTCTAAATAGGGGTCATAAACTGAAGCATCTTTTCTTGTTTCCAAGCGGTTGACTAAAGCTGTTAGAATTTGATCGGACACAATTCCCAGGAATGTTTTGGGATCATTTAAAGATTGCTGCAAGTTGTTTAAAGTGCTTTCTAAAAATGTTTTGTCTCTGGCTTGCGCATTTTCGAGGACTTTTGTCAAAAGCTTTAGACCTTCTGCCATTTCACTGGCAATATTTTTTTCTTCTGCTTTCACCCATTTCCTAAAATCAGCCAGCCAGGAAGCGAAATGGGCTGTCCAGGCTTCAACCGTGTAAAAATAATGCCCCTTTTCTTCGAGAAGAAAATGGCCTTGCCAGCGATCATTGTCTAATAAGTGCATGGGGGATTCTTGAAATTGTGATTGGTTGCTTTTTTTCCACTTGACGACCGCATTTAAAGAGTGATGGCCATGGCGGAAGATATCTGCTTCGACGACAATGCGCTCGCCTTGGATGTGTTTGCTGGGGTAGCGCCCGCAATCCACAATAGGCGAAACAGCTTCTATAACGATTGCAGGCTGCTTCATCAAATCTTTTGGCATAAACTCCTCCTACTAAGCGCTCACCAAAATCGCAACCGGAAGATGTTCAAAAACCTTATCCAGGGTGAGCTGGCCGGTTTTACAGGGTACATCCTTGCCGGTGAAAATATTGGTATAGGTGGCATCCAGTTTTTCATCCTTTAAAACTAAAGCTGTGTCCCCCCAAACTTTTGGATCAAGCACGGCATTGCTGTCTACAAGGCCTTTAAAAAATCGAGCAACTGCCACGATCACTTTTTTTTCTTCAAAAACCCGAGCAAAAGCAACCGCATGTTCCTTTTTTTCACCCTTGATTTCGAGAGGCAAGTAGCTTCCTTTGGCGAAAATTTGAGGATATTTTCTGCGGAAAGACAAAATGCAACTCGTGATATACATCTTAATGCGTCCATCTTCAGGTGTTTTCATGAGATTGATGGCCAGATTCTCGGCATCTTGTTTGCTCTTTTCTTTGAGATCGGACAGCAAGGTGAAATGATAAGAATAGTCTACGGGATGGCGGTTATCCGGATCAACCAGGCTAAAATCCCAGATTTCGCTGCCTTGATAGAAATCCGGAACCCCTGGAGAAGTTGTTTTAAGGACTAGCTGGGATAAAGAATTATAAAGGCCTAAAGGGATAATTCGGGATGTGAATTGAATAAGATCTTCCCAAAACTTGTTGTCAGGGCTTAAGTCTAGAATGCGATGAATGAAATCCTGCAGGGCCTGTTCATATTCTAGATTGGGATTGATCCAGCTGGTATGCAATTTAGCTTCCGCAATGGCTTTATTCATATAACTGCTCATTCTTTTAATGTAATGCGCGTGAGCGGGCGCATCCATGGGATAAAGGGGCCTCGTTCCAATTAAAGTCTGATACAATAAATATTCTTCGTTGTTGTCAGGAACGTCATTGCCTTCCACTTTAATTTTTTTATCCCGGTTGTATTCCTGCCAGCGATAAAGAGCTTTCTCCCATTCCTCAGGCATTTCAGAAAGCACATTCATACGGGCCCTGACGTCTTCGCTTCTTTTGCTGTCATGTGTATAAGTGGCTGACAGGGAATGCGGCCAGGTTTCAAGACGTTCTTGATTTTTGCGATGAAAGACTTCTGTTGAAATGCCAAAGCTATAAGGATCAGCGCCCACCTCATTTAATGAAGCCAAGGGATAAAAGCGATAGAAAGCGGTATCTTCCAAGCCTTTGGCCATAATTGGGCCTGTGAGTTGCTGAAAGCGCATGACGAAATTGCGCCTATCGTTAATTTGATCTTCGGTCAGCCCTTCCGGATCTTCTAAAAGTAGGATGCTTTGCAGAAAATCAAAAATTGAGGCGCTGGTAGCTGGGTTTAAACGCTTAGCATGATGAATGGCGGTTTTGATATATTTTTGATCCTCATCATTTATTTTTTGCGCATGTGCGCAAATATAGCTGCGGTAGACAGGAAAACAGGCAATAATATCCCTCAGGGCCGAACGCAAGCTGTCTATCGTAAAATCACGCGACCAGCGGTGGTGTTCAGAAATTCGATCTAAGTCGCGCGCCAGCATGTGTAATTCGCTGGACATCGAAGCTTGCAAAATCAGCTTTTTGGAAGAGTAAATGAGGGCAAATATATCCAAAGAATTCTGAGTATATGTTTTATAGATTTCTTGTAAGACAGGCTTGCTATTTTGGCTTACAAAAAGGCCGTTCAGTAGATTAAGGAAATCATAACCGGTTGTGCCGGCTATTGGCCATTGAGGCCGCAGCCGTTCGTTAGGCCCGAGAATCTTTTCCACAATAATATAAAAAAGGTAGGGAAGAGGTTGTGGTAAAGCGAAAGAAATGCTTTTTTGAAGCTCATGTAAATACTCTTCGGGATTGAATAAGCCGTCGATATGATCGATGCGTATTCCCGAAATCCAGCCATTTTTAATTAAGTGAAGGACGAGAGTATGAAACTCTTGAAAGACTTCTTTCTTTTCGATGCGGATTCCAGCCAATTCATTGACATCAAAAAAACGGCGGTAGTTGATTTCATCATTGGCCACCCTCCAAAAAGAAAGGCGGTAAGTCTGTTCCTTCAAAATTTTTTCCAAAGTGTTAAAACTGCTGTAATCCCCTTTGATGCCGTTGATCGTTTTTAAGGAATTTTGAATTTGCTCCGAAATGGCTTCATTTTTATTAACTAGAGTGGAAAGCCTCTTCTGAATAATTCTTTTCTCTCTCTGCCTTTCTTTCACTTTCTCAGGATGCGTTTCATAAACCTGAGGCAGATGTTTAAGGGCGGTGATTACGCTTTCCAATTCCAGTAAATCCTCATGTTCCCGGCCTAACAGATTTTCAATATTGCTTAAGATGGGTTCCAAAATAAAAGGCCAGGTCCTAGGATTAACTGGCAGATGAATCTGGGCATAGAGCACTAAAAATACGCCATTTTCGTAAGTTATTTGAATTTCTTGATTGTCGATCACTTTTCCATACTGATCGTTGAGCAAAGGCAGCAAAACTTTATTGTCTAGCTGAGCTTTC
>Ga0206882_1102_pt1 | contig 14226 bp, 15 predicted proteins | sample Alteio_BWOrgCont_4_FD_152908 | JGI IMG/M metagenome (GOLD analysis project Ga0206882, IMG submission 152908) | Enriched cells from forest soil in Barre Woods Harvard Forest LTER site, Petersham, Massachusetts, United States -... | ecosystem: Environmental > Terrestrial > Soil > Temperate forest > O...
CAGCATTCAAATCTTTGCGCTTCTCAAAAAAAGCATTCTATAGATACAATGAGAAAAAAATAGACTTCCTGCGTATTTAGCTTTGCTTGAACAAATTGATGTTTTTTGTAATTACGCAAGAGGTCTAATAGACAGTGGGAAGTTTTGATGTTTGATAAATTTACAAATCGGGCAAAACAGGTCATTAAGCTTGCGAAAAAAGAAGCGCAACGCTTGAACCATAACTACTTAGGCACAGAGCATGTCTTGCTTGGTTTATTAAAATTAGGACAGGGCGTGGCTGTCAATGTTTTGAGAAGTCTCAATATTGATTTTGAAACGGTTCGCGCAGAAGTAGAAAAACTGGTTGGTTTTGGGCCAGAAATACAAGTTTATGGAGACCCAGCTCTCACTGGAAAAGTAAAAAAAGTTTTTGAATTTGCAAATGAAGAGGCTGCGAGCCTAAATCACAATTATGTAGGTACAGAACATCTACTTTTGGGTTTGCTTCGTCAAACCGATGGTGTGGCAGCTCAAGTTCTGGAAAATTTAAATGTAAATCTGAAAGAAGTTCGGAAAGAAGTTCTTAAAGAACTCGAATCGTTTAACTTACAGCTTCCCCATTCAGGGACTGCTCCTTCAGGGACTGCTCCAGCAAATGCAGGGGCTTCCTCCAAATCGTATGAAAGAGGCGGATCAACAGTAGATAAAATGCCGGCCCTCCGAGCCTATGGACATGATCTGACAGAAATGTGCCGTGAAGGCAAAATGGATCCTGTCATCGACAGAAAGGAAGAAGTAGAACAATTGATTTTGATTCTCTGCCGAAGAAGGAAAAATAATCCGGTATTAATTGGCGAGGCAGGGGTTGGTAAAACAGCTATTGTAGAAGGACTTGCACAAGCGATCGTCAAAGGAGATGTCCCAGACAATCTTCGAAAAAAACATTTGATCACGCTGGATCTTCCTCTCATGATTGCGGGTACAAAATACCGTGGACAGTTTGAAGAGCGAATCAAAGCAGTCATGGATGAAATCAAAAAGAATGGAAATATCCTTCTCTTTATTGATGAACTTCATACGATTGTAGGTGCCGGTGCCGCAGAAGGGGCCATCGATGCTTCGAATATTTTGAAACCTGCTCTTTCGCGTGGGGAAATCCAGTGCATCGGAGCTACCACTATCGATGAATATCGGAAGCATATTGAAAAAGACGCCGCACTAGAAAGGCGTTTCCAACAAGTTCTGGTCCAACCAAATACCGTTCACGAAACCATAGAAATTTTGCAGGGCTTAAAACAAAAATATGAGGAACACCATAAATGTATTTATACTGACGAAGCCATCGAAGCCGCGGCCATTTTATCAGATAGATATATTCCAGGAAGATTCCTTCCCGATAAAGCGATTGACCTTATCGATGAAGCTGGGGCAAAAACCCGCATTTCGATGATGAATCAGCCTCAAGATATTAGCAAATACGAATTGGAGATCGAGGAAATCCGTCTTCTTAAAGAGCAATCCATTAGCAAACAAGAGTACGAAAAAGCTGCGAAACTACGTGATCAAGAAAAAAATCTAAGAGAAAATCTTCAAAAAATCCGTGCCGAGTGGGAAGTGAATAAAGACGAACATCAAGTAGTTGTAGAAGACGAAGATGTCGCTGAAGTCGTTTCAAAAATCACAAAGATCCCCATCAAACGATTGACCGAAGGGGAAACGGAAAAGATTCTTCACATGGAAGAAATCCTTCGACAGGAAATCATTGGGCAAGACGAAGTATTGACAGCTGTTTGCCGATCGATTCGACGAAGCCGCGCAGGCATCAAAGATCCAAATCGCCCGATTGGAGCCTTTTTATTTTTAGGCCCCACAGGCGTTGGGAAAACCTTAATGGCAAGACTTCTTGCGATTCACCTCTTTGGCGGAGAAGATGCTCTCATTCAAGTGGACATGTCCGAATATATGGAAAAATTCGCTGTTAGCAGAATGACCGGATCTCCACCTGGATATGTAGGACATGAAGAAGGGGGACAACTTACGGAGAGAGTGCGCACACGCCCATATTCTGTAGTCTTATTCGATGAAATTGAAAAAGCCCACCCCGACGTCATGGACATCCTTCTTCAAATCCTAGAAGAAGGAAGACTGACCGACTCATTTGGAAGAAAGGTTGATTTTAGAAATACAGTCGTCATCATGACCTCCAATATAGGTGCTGATCTCATCAAAAGAGGGTCAGAAATTGGATTTGGGGCCAAAGAACACTTAGATGATAAAGCGATTAAAGAAAAAATCGAACATGATGTGAATAAAAAATTAAAACCAGAATTCATTAACCGCTTAGACGGAATGGTCATTTTCCACCAATTGAAACGGGAAGATCTGTTCCAAATTATCGACATTGAGGTAGCCAAACTTCAAAAGCGGCTATACCAAAGAGACATTGCTATTGAATTGGATGAAAATGTTAAAAAATTCCTTATCGATAAGAGTTTTCAGCCTGAAATGGGAGCCCGTCCATTGAGAAGAAAGATCGAAGAATTTCTGGTAGATCCTCTCACAGACGAAATTTTGAAGAATCCTGATGAAGAACTCCATTATTTGGTATCCTTAAAAGACGATAAGGTTGTCTTTAGCAGGAAAAAAGACAATAAACCCCCGAAAGAGAAAAAGAAAAGGGTCAAAAAAGGGGAACAGGCTGCTCAAACTTAAATGAATGAGCAAATCTGTGTCTTAGCTTGGGGGTGACGGGTGAATCTGCCCTAACATAAGTTGCAAAACGTAGCAAAAGAGATTTTTGCAACAATTTCATTTATTTGATCGCGCTAGACTCCCACGCTTTAATAAAGGTAAGTAATTTGTCTTTGTTTGGTTTTGTTTTTAATAAAGACAAAGCTTTGGGATTGCTGCTCAAGTGCGCAATTTTCGCAAGAAGGTTCAGATGCCTTTTATCTTCGCAGGCAAATAAAAAGAAAAGGGCATGGACTGGAATGCCATCCAATGCACCATACTCAATCGGTTTTTTAGGAAAGACAACATAAATTACATCGTGATGCTCTTTCAGCAAAAAATCTCGCGTATGGGGGACCCCGATTCCATGATTAAGAGCCGTTGGCATTAGATTTTCACGATCTAGCAATAAATCTGTAAGAACATCGGCATCCAGCTCAAGCGTTTTTGCCACGTGCTTCATGGTGGAGCGGATCACTTCTTCTTTTGTTTTTCCAGGAACATCGAATAGAACATCCCCTTTGTGAATGGCTCGATAAAAGCTATAATGCCTCACTCCTCCAACAATGCTTGTTCCTTCTTCTTTCTCTGGATGTTTGGAAATATCATCCACCGCTTTACCCAATTTATGACTCATCACCCAATCTTCAATTTCAATACGGCTAAAATGATATTGTTTACGAATACGATAGGAGGGAATAATCCCCCTTAAGACCCAACGGCGCACAGTAGCTTCGGAAACATCTAACATTTCCGCTACATCTTTGATTTTCATATCAACCATCGTTTGCCTCCTTGGCCCTAAAAAACCCAATTTCGTTTTAAAGCGAGTTTTGAAACACTGTTTATGAAAAGGCTTGTATTACTTCTTCTGGGGATTCTGCAAGCAAAATTGCTTTTCGTCTCTCCTCATCTTTCAATGCTACGGTAATTCCAGAAAGAATTCGAAGATACTCTGTTTGTTTGTCATCAGGTCCCCCAATCAGGAATACGATTCGCACCAGAGTCCCATCCACTGCTTTCCAATCGACCCCATTTTTTAAAATGCCCACAGCAATAAAAAAATTGTCATACTCAGCTAGTTTCGCATGTGGGATAGCAACCCCCATCCCGATTCCTGTAGTTACAATTTTTTCTCTTTCTATAATCGCCTGATAAAAAGATTTTTTATCATGAATCGCCTTTTTTTCAAACAAAAGATTGACAAGCTCTTCTATAACTTCATTGCGAGAAAGCTCATCTAAAAAAATTACAAATTTGGGACTTAAATGATTTTTTATTCGAAACATTCTCTCTTCTAAAATCAATTGGTTCCAGTGTGGCCGAGCCCGCCGGCTCCCCTTGCTGTCACTGCAAGCTTTTCCGAAACAATAAAATCTGCTTGAAGAACAGGTGCTACAACGAGCTGAGCAATTCGCATACCCGGAGTTACTACAAATGGTTCTTTCCCATGATTGATCATGATTACTTTAAGCTCTCCTCGATAATCTGCATCAATTGTGCCTGGGGTATTTAAAACAGTTACTCCGTTCTTTGCGGCAAGGCCGCTTCTTGGACGCACTTGGATTTCATAGCCTAAAGGGATTTCAAAGTAAAGACCTGTGGGAACGACTGCAGTTTCCCCTGCGGCAATGGAAAGAGGTTGTTCTAAATAGGCTCGAACATCCGCACCAGAAGCGCCCAAAGAGGCATAGTGAGGAATTTCTACACCAGGTTCAGCAATTACAGGGATGTTTATCTTTTGATGTTGTTGGCTCATCTTTTTTAATCCTTTATATTGTCACAAACTCAACTTGAGGTTTTGCAACTGTTGGTCCCATTGAGGCAACCCTTACCCGAATTTGCTAAGCAACTTCTATATGTAAGTGTTCACGTGGGTTAATGGAGCCTAAAACGTTGATTATGAGTGGCAAATGCAAATCAAAAAGCGCAGTTAATAGCCAAAAAAGCTATTTACGAGCATTTTTGATTTTGCAGGTGCCCTCAGAATCACGTTTGAGGCCCATTTGACCACGTGAACACTTACTTCTATATACGCTCATTTCCGGTTAACATTTCTATGCATTCTATTACTTTATTCTTCAGCTGATGCCTTGTTACAATACAATCTATCATCCCATGTTTCAAGAGAAATTCTGATCTTTGTGCGCCTGGAGGAAGCTGATGCCCGATGGTTTGTTCAATGACCCTTGGCCCCGCAAAACAAATTAAGGCATTGGGTTCCGCTATAATGATGTCGCCAAGAGAGGCAAAGGATGCGGTAACTCCCCCTGTAGTTGGATTGGTAAAGACAGAGATATAGGGAATTCCTGCATCATGTAGCTTCGCAAGTGCCGCAGCCGTCTTACTCATTTGCATTAACGAAAAAATAGACTCTTGCATCCGAGCCCCACCAGAAGCAGAGACCAGAACTAAGGGAAACTTCTTTTCAAGAGCATGTTCGATCAGACGGGTTAGACGCTCACCGACGACCATTCCCATGGATCCGCCCATAAAATTAAAATCGAGAACGCCCAAACAAACAGGAATGGATAATATTTGGCAAGTACCAACAACGGCCGCATCGCTTTTGCCCGTTTTCTTTTGCGCCTTTTTTAGCCGCTCAGAATAGGGTTCTTCATCGAAAAAATGGAGGGGATCTGCAGGTTCAAGATCTTCAAACATTTCCTGAAATGTCTCTGAATCTGCAAGCATTTCAATCCTTTGCTCTGCAGATACTCGATAATGATTGTCACATTTGGGGCAGCAAAAACGATTTTTCTCTAGTTCGTTAGCATGAACCATTTCATTGCAATTGGTACATTTGATCCAACCGCTAAATCCATCTTTTTTCGTTGTTTGCACTTTAATTTTAGGCTTATTACGGGAAAACAAACCCATATTCTAACTCCAAAAAAATATCTTTCATCATATAACAAATAATATTAAAAAGACAACTAGAAAAATAGACTTTTTCAGCTATTTTATTATATACAGAACCTGAAAAATTGGCTTTGGGCTGTGCCAAAGCCTTGGGGTATAAAAGCAGCTCAAAATGAGCATTTTGAACTGCCCCAGAAATTTTATTTTAAGGCCTGTTCGTATCTCTCAGCAACATTGCTCCAATTCACCACTTTCCAAATTTCTTTTAAGTAATCTGCTCTAACGTTTTTGTACTGAAGGTAATAGGCGTGTTCCCAAACATCGAGACCGAGAAGAGGAAAGACCCCCTTAGGATACAAAGGATCCTGATTAGCACAAGTACAGATAGTTAACCGTTTTTTTTCTTTGCTATAACCCAACCATCCCCATCCTGATCCTTGAACGGCAACGGATTTAGCATTGAGCTTTTCGATGAGACTTTCTAAGGAGCCGAACTCTTGTTGGATCGCTTTCGCTAAATTCCCTTGTGGAGGATTTCCTCCCCCTTTACTTACCGGAGCTAGATTTTTCCAAAAAATAGAGTGATTTATGTGACCACCCCCATTAAAATTAATCGCTGATTGCTGCGCAATCATCCCTTCAAGATCATTTTTTGCTTCGGCTTCCGCATATTTTTCCATAGCCTCATTCAACTTTAGGACGTAAGTAGCATGATGCTTGTTGTAGTGGAGGTCCATAATTTGCCCGCTAATCACAGGCTCGAGAGCAGAAAGATCATAAGGTAAATCGGGAAGTTTGAATTTTTTTGTCATAAGAGTCTCCTTTTGAGGCCGGTTAAAGTAAAGGTTCAGTAAAATGTTCACTTAGGCAAAGTGAACAATCACCTGTTTTATTCCGCATTATCAATTAATCAAAGTTTTTTTTCAATTAGGAGATACTTTTTCAGAGGAAAGTTCCACTTTTAGGGATTTTACTGGGCCGTTTTGTCCTGAAAAAGACATTTCAAAGGATGCAATTCCTTCATTCAACCAACCAGTCTTTTCTTCAATCCAATACAAGAAGTTGGCGTTCCCATAGGGTCCAATTGCCACTTTTTTTCCTAGAAGCGTTATCCCATCTGTCCTTTCTAAGCACTCCAATTGGAACGAAATCTCTGTGTTGTTTGGAATCTGAAAACCCATTTCCTTAAAATCGATTTGTCCATCGATACACAATCCTTCATAAACAGGGAAGTTTGGGCAGTGATCCTGGAAAGCAGAAATGGCATTCAGAATCACATACAATTGATTGTTGATCAATTCTTCAGAAAAATTGCCTTGAGCTCGGTGGCCGTTATCTTCAACTGTGCCTGAAGCAAATAGCTGTTGTAGTTTTTCTAGGAAATCGTCCTGACCCTGTATCTCCAATATTTTCCCTGTAGAAGAGCAAGTACAAAGAATCCCCTGATCTCCGGCAGCCACAGGAATCTCAGCAGTGCGTATTTTTTTGATATTTCCTTCCATGATCGTGGATAACTGAAAAAAGGTTGGGAGGCAGGAAAGGGTATATTCAGAATCAGAAGTTTCGACCACTTCATATTGCAGATTAAAGGAAAGATTTCCTAAAATCGAATTGCTGTTTTCCATTTCCAATTCCATTTGGATTGAATACTGTTGTTCTATCGTTTCTCCTAAGGGAAGGTTCATTTGCAATTGTAAAGAGTCTGGCTCTTGAGCCATTAGGGAAAAAGAGAAAAAACACGCCAAATAAAGAAATAAATGCTTCAACTTCATGGGAAAACCTCCATAATCATTTGAGGAGATTTTAGATCATCGAAGAATTATTCTCTACCGTTTAATTCGGTTATTTTCTTCTTAAGAAATTTGGAAGTAATGGGTCCAATTGCAGTAAGTTTTGCCCTTTTTGGGAAAGAATCAAAAATTTGCAGGAATGCTTCTACTGTAGAAGGGCTGGTAAAAATAATCTCTGCAAAATCGTTTAGATAGATTTCTGTTTTTGGAGGGCGCACAATCGTATCATAGAGAACACAATGAAGGAATTTAGCCCTCATTTGAGTTAATCCCTCCACAATTATAGGACGAGCTTTTGCAGCATGTCCCCAAAAATAAAAAAACTCAGGTTGGTGATTCTTTTGAAGCAGTTGAACGACCCCCTCGGCCGTTTCTATAGAGGCAGTGATTATATTTTTCATTCCTCTTTCTTGGAGTGATTTTGTAGTAGATGATCCGACAGAAACGCAAATTTTTGATTCGCAAAGTTGAGTCGCTACTTTTTCAAATAGAATTTTCACTCCATTTTTGCTTGTGAAAATCAAATGAGTCATTTGATCCAATACAGATAAATTCACATCTAAAGAGTCTCTGGGGATAATTTCTATTAAAGGACAATGAACAATATTCTCGCCATTCGGAGGGGTTAGACCTAGATATAAAACATGTTGTTTAGGCATGAATTACCGAAAAAAGAGTTCGCATCTTCGGATCGTCCTCCCGGCAAACAACCGCAAGTCTTCCCTGATTTAAAGTGGTCAATCCAGGAAGAGCCTCACGGTTAGGGTTTAATTTAAGTCGAATCAGAGCCGCTTCTGCAATAACTACTCCGTCCACTGTTTTGGAATACAATTGTTCGAGACGCTCATGGATGGTCCCGCGAATATCCACAAAAACAAAATCGTCTCTTAGGGACTGCACTGCTTCCTCCCGTCTTTTGGAGGAGGTAGCGATGACAGCCCCTTTAGGAAGATCTTGAAAACGTACATTTTCCCTGAGTACGAGCGAATCTGATGAATCCACCCCTTTCGTAATGGAAGCGAGAAAAAGACCTTTTGGAAGGGGTTCTGGCAAGTCTTTTGCAGAATGAATTGCAATGTGGCATTTTTGGGTTAGAAGAAGCTCATCGATTTCTCGAGTAAAAAAATCGGTTTTATCCATTGATCGAAGCGAGGTTTTTTTATCTTTATCCCCTGACGTATCGATCGCAATAACCTCAAATTCGACGTTAGGGTCAAACAAACGTATTTCTTGGAGTACTTCCTCCACTTGGGCTAACGCAAGGGGTGATTTTCGAGTCCCTACTTTTATTTTCATCCATTTGCCATTAAATTTCTTACCGCTTCATCGACAAATTCGACAGGGATTAATGTCATTTTTTCTCGAAATTCTGGGCTAATCCCGCTTAAGCTATACTTTGGGAGGATGCATCTTCGAAAACCCATATGAATGGCTTCTTTGATACGAGCCTCAATTCGTGGTACGCTTCGCACTTCGCCGCTTAAACCAACCTCCCCTACAACAATGGTGGAAGGATCAAGAACTCGATTTTTTAAGGAGGATGCAATCGAAGCAATGACTGCGAGATCGGATGCAGGTTCTAAAATGCGCAGTCCGCCTGCAATGGAAACATATACATCAAATCGATGCATGGGAACTCCGATCCTTTTTTCGAGCACCGCTAAAAGGAGTGCCATCCGATTTAGATCCACCCCTGTACCTCTTCTTGATGGAGCACTGTATGCTGTTTCCGTCACGAGCGCCTGTACTTCTACGAGAATGGGTCTTGAGCCTTCGATCGTAGGAAGTATGACAGAGCCAATGACCTCTTTTTTTCTTTCTTCCAAAAAGATTAGCGATGGGTTTTTTACTTCAATAAGTCCGGTAGTTTGCATTTGAAACACGGCGATCTCGTCCGTAGGCCCAAAACGATTTTTCACGACACGCACCATTCGATATTGGTGTTGCTTATCTCCTTCGAAATAGAGAACGGTATCGACAAGATGTTCTAACACTTTTGGTCCGGCAATTTCTCCAGATTTGGTTACATGACCCACAAGAAATGTGGAAATGTTTTTCCCTTTTGCCAGATGCATGAACTCGCTCGTCGTTTCCCTGACTTGCGTGACAGAGCCTGGGGCAGACTGCAGTTCGCTTTTATAAACAATTTGGATTGAGTCAACGATTAATACATCAGGATTGATTTGATCTACTTGTGCACGGATATAGGTGTAGTTTGTTTCACTCAATAGAAGCAGGTTATCCGATTCGATCCCTAACCTTTTCGCACGTAGCGAAGTTTGCTCTACCGATTCTTCCCCACATACGTACAATACGCACAAGCCTTGATCTGCGAGAGATTGAGAAAGCTGTAAAAGAAGAGTCGATTTTCCAATACCAGGCTCTCCTCCAACTAATGTGAGAGATCCTGGAACAATTCCCCCTCCTAACAATCGATCAAATTCCCCGATTTTGGTTTGAATGCGAGGGGTTTCTTTCAAAGCGATTTCTTTCAAACGAACAGGACGGACCGGTTCCACAAGTTGCGACTCAAACTTTCGAGCAGAAGCTGGAAGCTCTACTTCTTCATGAAACGTATTCCACTGATTGCATTGAGGACAGCTTCCCGCCCACTTCCATTGTTTATGACCGCATTCCCCGCAATACCAAACACTTTTTTGTTTTTTCATTTTGATCTTATATCGTTCATCAATTATTTTCTTTAAGTTGACACCATTGGGTGAACACTTATGTTTTGCTACTATTCATAATTTTTGGATTTTTTCTACAGCCTGTTTCGCAGCTTCTTGTTGGGCCTCTTTTTTCGATTTCCCCATTCCTCTTCCGAGCTCATGATCCTGTATTTTCACCGATATTTCAAAATGCTTTTGATGATCGGGCCCCTCTTCTTTAAGGACTGTATAGATCGGAGTTAAGTGATACATTTTTTGGGCATAATCTTGCAAAATAGCCTTCCAATTATGCAAGGGGGTATTTAAGATCAGCTTAATATCTTCTTCAAAATGGCTAAATAGAAAAGTTCGTGCAGCCTCAATTCCCCCATCCAAATAAATGGCTCCCATCACCGCTTCAAATAAATCGGATAAAATAGACAGTCTTCCCCGGCCATTGCTTAGCCGCTCTCCTTTACCTAAAAGAAGGTATTTTTCAATTTCCAATTGTTTCACATAGTTCATACAGGAAGTTGCATCTACAAGCCTGGAGCGCAAAAAAGAGAGATCCCCCTCTGGAATATCAGGAAAATTTTTATAAAGATATTCGGAAACAATCAAATTTAATACCGAATCCCCAAGAAATTCTAAACGCTCATTGTGCATCTTTCCAAAACGGCGGTCTTCATTCACATAGGATCGATGAATAAAGCTTAGCAAAAGCAAATTCTTGTCTTTGAAGATATAGTGGATTTTTTTTTGGATGTGTTCTAATTGATCGAGTAAATCCATAAAATTTTATTTTTTTCTATCGTAGCCTTGGAACACACAGGAAGCAGCTAATGTTTTCAGAATCGTTCCTGGAACGAATGGAACAATCCCCATCCAAAAAGCATTGGACCCGCCCAATAAAAAGGAAAGCCATAGAGCGCCAAAAGCCAAAACCAATCCGTGTCCAAGGAAAAACACGAACATAGAATACCCAAAATGGTTTCTTTGCCCGATTTCAAGAAGTTTTCCCATTGCAAAAGCTGCAACAGCAAAACCGATCAGATAGCCCCCTCTCATCGATACGAACCAAAGAGGATCGATTTGAAAACCTGCAAATACTGGAAGACCAAGTGTCCCTTCGATTAAATAGGCGACGACTGCATAAAAAGCCCTTTTGCTGCCCAAAACTGCCGATAAGAGACATATCGCAAAGGTTTGAAGAGTGACAGGAATTGGGGTGTAAGGCAAAGGGAATGCAACTTGTGCGGAAACTGCCAAAAACAAACTTCCGAATAAAACACATAAAATGGTCACGGATGTTTCAGAAAGTCCATAAAAAGTTTTAGTGATGCTATTCATATGGATGATACTCCTATTGTTCGTCTTGAGAAAGAGTATAACCTGATTGACCATCAAAGGTAAAGAGCAACTGCGTTTGAATAAAGTCGACTTTTTTATTTGCCAGGCGTTGTAAAAGGGACACGATCGCGGCATGCGTCACTTCTTTTCCTTTTTCCGAAGACATGTATCTGCAACGCCATTGGTTTACGCAAGAAGTTTCCTTTTGCCCTCCAGGCCATACCCTAACACCTCTATTGGCAATCATGGTTAAAGAAAATCCAGGTGCAGCTTCGGAAAGCATGATTCGTTTGACCTCATCCACCGAACCTAAATGATCGATAAAAATGTCTACACCGACTAATTGCTTTTGTTCGGGAACTTTCTTCTTTGAATTCTTTTCCTTTTTGGGAACGTTTTTTTCTGGCTTTACATAATGGACCGATTTTAGAACGTTTGGTTTTTTCCCTAATCTCTCAATCACTGCATCCGCAAATTCTTTAGTTCCCACTTTTTTTCGACTTTTTCCTTCCGTAAAAACATCATAGGTATGGATTCCTTCTTCGATCGTGTTAAGCCAAGCATTGTGGATGGTCGTTGCAGCTTCCATTTCTCCAAGGTGGACAAGCATTTGTACAGAAGCAAGTAAAAGTCCCGAAGGGTTTGCTATATTTTGTCCCGCTCTTCGAGGAGCCGATCCGTGAATTGCCTCAAACATAGCTCCATGCTCACCGATGTTGGCAGAGCCCGCTAATCCTACCGAACCTGCAATTTGTGCCGCTACATCAGATAGAATATCCCCGTATAAATTGGGCATGACTACCACATCAAAGGCTTCGGGAGTATCTGCCAGTTTTGCAGCACCAATATCGACAATCCAATGTTCCTTTTCAATTTCTGGGTACTCTAGACCAATTTCTTCGAATTGTTTGTGAAACTGTCCATCTGTAAGTTTTAAAATATTGTCTTTGGTAAAACAAGTAACCTTTTTTCGCTCGTTGACACGAGCATATTCAAAGGCATATCGGATGATTTTTTCCGATCCTTCTGTGGAAATGATCTTTAAGGCTTGATACACATCACTCGTTTGACGATATTCAATCCCTACGTAGAGGTCTTCTTCATTTTCCCGAACCACTACAAGGTCCATATTGGGGTATTTTGTATCAATGAATGGATAATAGGCGACACAAGGGCGCACATTCGCATAAAGTCCCATCGTGGTCCGAATGGTCACATTGAGACTTTTGAATCCTCCCCCTTGAGGAGTCGTAATCGGTGCTTTTAGAAAAGCTTGGCATTCCCTAAGAACATCCCAGGTTTCGGGAAGAATACCGGTTTTTTCTCCGCGTAAATAGACTTTCTCACCAATCTCCACTTTGCGGAAATCAAGAGGAGCTCCAGAAGCCTGTAAGATCCGCAGAACAGCCGCCATGATTTCAGGACCGATGCCGTCCCCTTCTGCGATTGCCACCGGAACTTTGCTTTTCATGATCTATCTATGTAAAATGTTGGAAAATTTTAGCGGTAAAGATTCCCTAATTGAATCAATATCGATGGGTGATACTACTAAGCAACGTCGATTTTATAAATAAGCTTTTTATAACCCTGACCCAAAGCATTGGCTAAATCCACCCCTTTATTGGCTAAAAGCATTCCTTTAAAGAAGTTATCTTCTAGCTTCAAGTAGAGTTCTTTGTGTCTTTTGGATGAAATCTCGGAAATATTTTTTAAATCACTGTAGATATTTTGCCCACCAATCATACAATCATGACCGACAAGAAAGATAAATAAAGAACCTACTGCTCTAGCTATATCCGCAGAATTTGTAAATTCTTGACAAACGTGAAATACACAGGCTCCAGAAAACACCACCGTAAATCCGCCAACCAATTTCAAAAAGATGACCACAATCAAATAGTCTTTTGGTTGTTGAGCCCTGATTACAATACTTTTATCCTCGGTCTTTTCCACTTGCGGTTGCTGATCTTTCTGATAATGAATGTTTTTTTGGAGTTGCTTTTCTTTTGCCATTTCCAGTTTATAATTTTCAGAGGCATCCATCATTTGATGAATCTCTTTTGAATTTCCAGCTCCTTTCATCACTTGTTGAATCGCCTTTCCAGTCTTAACTGAAACTGTATTAAAAAAATAAGTTTCCAGAGAATTTGGGCTGCCTATTGGTTTTACCATAATTTTATCTCCCATTCTTCAAAGAGGAACAAATGTCTACCCCATATTCAGGGTCTTTTCCATATACATAACACATTTTTAAATAAATGCAACCACCAATTTTTTGGCAGGAGCTAAATCACACATGCACAACACCATAATAAAATTTATTATTTGTTTCAAGGTTTTATTTTTCTTTGAGTAGCGGAAAATTGTAAGTTATTCCAAATTAGGATTATACCGAACATGGCTCAAAATTGGATTTATACTGATTACACAAGAACTCTTTGAGAATAAATTCAGAATCCTCTAATATTCTTGCTATGATAGAAACATTGTTCCAACAGCAAAGACAGTACATCAATCATTTTTTTGATCACATTGATCTTTCCGCTACTGAAAAGGTTCTTCAAAAATTGTTTGCGTGCAATGGGATCATCTTTTTTACCGGAATTGGAAAGAGTGGTCTAGTTGCGAAAAAAGCAGCAGTGACTATGACTTCTACCGGTTCAAGAGCCCTTTACATCTCCCCTACGAATGCCATGCATGGAGATATTGGAATTATCACTTCGAGTGACACGTTCGTTTTTTTCAGCAAAAGCGGGGAAAGCGAGGAGCTTTTGCATTTGATTCCCTGTTTGCGAAATAAGGCAGTTTCCCCGATTGCCATTGTCTGTAAAGAAAATACCCGTCTAGAGAAAGAATGTGAC
>Ga0206882_1123_pt1 | contig 14094 bp, 14 predicted proteins | sample Alteio_BWOrgCont_4_FD_152908 | JGI IMG/M metagenome (GOLD analysis project Ga0206882, IMG submission 152908) | Enriched cells from forest soil in Barre Woods Harvard Forest LTER site, Petersham, Massachusetts, United States -... | ecosystem: Environmental > Terrestrial > Soil > Temperate forest > O...
GCCAATATTATAAAACCCAATAAAAAAGAGGCGTCTATTGCCAGTGGTATTAAAATTGTTGATGATAAAACATTAACTGAGGCTTGCAAAAAAATAGCCGGGATGACGAAATGCGAAAGTGTAGTCATCACGCTCTCAGAAGAAGGGATAGCCATTTTTCATGAAGGCATCCTTACCAAAATACCCACAAAAGCTTTAGAAATATTTGATGTGACAGGCGCAGGAGATACCGTTGTAGCGGCTATATCATTTGCCTTATTAAATGATCTGACCCTAAGCCAGGCATGTGATTTTGCAAATCACGCGGCAGCAGTTGTTGTTGCCAAGGCTGGGAGCGCAACAGCTACCCTGGCCGAAATAGAAAGCTTTTATGCCAACAGTAAAATGACATAAATTTGAGTATAAATGACACGTCCAAAAAAATTGTCAATTAGTGGCGAAAAAATTTAAATGTTCTCTTTAAAATATTGGTTAAAAGATATATTAATTGATGGTTTATATATGTTTATTCTTTTTTGCCCGAATAAGCAAATATTTAGCATATTTGGAAGCTAACTTTAATTAGTAAAATGGCAATAGCCCCATTGATTTATTTTCAATAATACCGACCTTTATGTACATTATTTTCGGATGATCCACAGATATACTACTTTTATAAAGGCGATCAATCTTACCATAGACTATATTATACTAAATATAAGTATGGTAATAGCCTATTTTATTGTAAATAAATCATTCTTGTTTTGGTCAGCCAACCACTACCTGCCTGTCGTATTGGTTTTCAATTTAATCTGGCTTTTAGCGGCCAATATTACCGGCTTGTACGAACATGTTTTAACTAAAGATTCAATAAAAACGTATCGGGGTGTAATACAAACTTACCTGCTTTTTATCAGTTTTATAAGCTTCACTATTATTATATTGATAGGCACAAAAGCTTATTTGACAACACGTGAATACCTGTTTTATTCATTAGCATTATTTGGATTTTTCTTAAGCCTTTGGAAGCTCATTTTTCTTAGCATCCGTAAAAGCGAACGCGCCTCGCTAATGGATACCCGCAGCTTTGTGATAATAGGCGGTGGCCGCATAGGCCAGGACCTGTATAATTTTTTTAATAATAATCCTGAATTAGGATATAAATTAATGGGATTTTTTGATGATGATCCTGAAGCAATCAAATATAAAAACATTCATGTAGGTTCCACAGATGATTGTATACAATATGTTGTCAACAATAACATTGATGAGATATTTTGCACATTGCCAAATTCAGAAGCCGGGAAAATTGGAAAATTGATGCAGGAGGCTGATAAAAATTTGATCAGGTTTAAATTTGTCCCCGAATATTTTGATTTTGCAAAAAGGCCTACTTACGTAGAGAATTTCGGTCATATACCGGTGATATCGGTGAGGCCCGAACCACTCGAAAATATGCTTAACAGGTTTGTTAAACGCTTATTTGATATATTTTTCTCTTTATTTATAATAATATTTGTCTTTACCTGGCTTTTTCCAATTTTGGCAATTTTAATAAAAGCCGGATCAAAAGGCCCTATTTTTTTTACGCAGATCAGGTCGGGCAGGGATAATAAGCCGTTTAAGTTTTATAAGTTCAGAAGCATGTACATTAATCCTGAATCTCATAAAAAACAAGCTACACGGAATGACGAACGTGTTACCCGAATAGGCGCTTATTTACGAAGGACAAGTTTAGACGAACTCCCCCAATTTTTTAATGTTTTAATGGGCAATATGTCAATAGTTGGTCCAAGGCCCCATATGGTTAGTCATACAGAGCAATATTCAGCTCTTATAGATAAATTTATGGTGCGCCACTTTCTTAAACCGGGAATTACCGGGTACGCGCAAATTAGCGGTTTAAGGGGTCAAACCAAGACAACTGAAGACATGCTTAAACGTGTTGAGGCTGATGTATGGTACCTTGAAAATTGGTCGTTCCTGCTTGATCTTAAACTTATTTTTCTCACAATCTGGAATATTGTTACCGGGGATGAGAATGCTTTTTAGTGTTTCATTAGCAACTGAATAATCATACCTTTGGCAGCTATTAGTTTAGCGCTACTTACATAGAAAGAGTTTTATTTAATGACAAATATTGTAGTTTTTGGCGCATCCGGGCAATTAGGTCAATGTTTAAAGAAGGTGGCAGAAAATGAAGGTATTACCTCTGTTTATTTCCCGTTAGAAGCTGAGGCCAATATTTTAAATAATGAGCTCCTGAAAAATATTTTTGAAACGCATAAACCTGCTTATTGTATAAATTGCGCGGCGTATACAGCCGTTGATAAAGCCGAAGACGATGTGGAGATCGCCCTGAAAGTAAATAAAACCGGGGTTGAAAATTTAGCCAGGTTTTGTGCCCAATATAATTCAACGCTTATCCATATATCGACAGACTTTGTATTTAAGGGCGATGCACCGACGCCACGCATAGAAACTGATATAACCGAACCAATTAGCGTTTACGGTCAGACCAAACTGGACGGCGAAAAGGTTGTAGAAGCCATCTTCCAAAAATATTTTATAATCCGTACCGGCTGGCTTTATTCAGAATATGCGAATAACTTCGTTAAAACTATGCTTAAGCTTGGCGCCGAAAGAGAGGAGCTTAAAGTTATAGCCGACCAGGCCGGAACGCCAACATATGCTATTGACCTGGCTGCCTGTATTATGCGAATAGTTAACCGTGGCAGTACAGCATATGGTATTTATCATTACAGTAATGAAGGGATAACTTCATGGTACGATTTTGCAAGGGCTATTTTTGATATTGCGGGCACAAACGTAAAGGTAATCCCGGTTAAAACGTCGGAGTACGTAACCAGGGCAACCCGCCCGGCTTACTCCGTGATGGATAAGACTAAAATTAAAAATGAATTTGGCATGGAAATACCCTATTGGAGGGACAGCTTAATTAACTGCATCAGCAAACTACAAAAATAACATGAAAGGAATAATTTTAGCAGGAGGGTCTGGTACGCGCCTTTACCCAATAACAAAGGCAATAAGTAAGCAGTTAATGCCTATTTATGATAAGCCGATGATCTATTACCCGTTATCTGTATTGATGCTGGCCAATATTAAGGATATATTGATCATCACTACGCCCGAGGATAATGCCAGCTTTAAACGTTTATTGGGCGATGGAAAAGACCTGGGCTGCAATTTTGAATATGCTATCCAGGAAAAAGCTAACGGCCTTGCCCAGGCGTTTGTAATAGGCGAACAATTTATAGGCAATGATAAGGCCGCGTTAATTTTGGGTGATAATATATTTTACGGAAGCGGCTTTAGCAGGTTGATCCAAAGCTTTAATGATATAACAGGCGCGGCTATTTTTGCATACCCGGTATCCGACCCTGAACGTTATGGTGTTGTTGAATTTGATGAAAGCTTTAAAGCTTTATCTATCGAGGAAAAACCATCGCACCCTAAATCACACTTTGCAGTGCCGGGTTTATATTTTTATGATAATTCTGTTATTGAAATTGCTAAAAATTTAAAGCCGTCCCCACGTGGCGAATATGAAATTACCGATGTTAATAAATATTACCTGGAACAAGGTACTTTAAAAGTAGGCGTAATGGACAGGGGCACGGCATGGTTAGATACCGGCACATTCGACTCATTAAGCGATGCAAGCGAGTTTGTAAGGGTAATTGAAAAACGCCAGGATACCAAAATAGGCTGTATAGAAGAAATTGCTTACCGTATGGGCTTTATTGATAAGCAACAATTGAAAGAATTAGCCGGCAAATACATTAAAAGCGGGTACGGACAATATTTATTGAAGCTCATCAAGTAAAAAAGAGATCACCTTTTCAGGTAACAGACTGTTGGCTTCAAACCAATGTATTTCCTTGTCTTTTCTAAACCAGGTTAATTGCCTTTTAGCAAAACGACGTGTATTTTGCTTTATTGATTGAATAGCTTGGTACAGGTCGGTTTTACCGTCAAAATAATCAAATAATTCACTATAACCCACCGTGTTTAAGGCATTCAAATGGCGATAAGGCAGCAATGTTTTAACTTCGTCAACCAATCCCTGTTGTACCATATCATCGACCCTTCGGTTGATACGTTCGTATAAAATCTCCCTGGGCATATCCAACCCGATCTTTATAATATTGAACGGCCGCTTATTGATATTCGATAACAGGTAAGAAGAGAAGGGTTTTCCTGTACTTTCAAAAACCTCCAATGCCCGTATTACACGTTGGGGGTTATGAATATCAACCTGCGCGTAATATTCAGGGTCGGCTTTCTTTAATTTTTCCTGTAAGTTAGCTATACCAAATTCTTCAAATTCTCTGTTTAGTTTTTCCCTTATTTCAGGCTCTGCTGATGGGATGTCATCAAATCCCTCACATACTGCCTTAATATACAGCCCCGATCCGCCAACCAATATTACTATATTCCTTGTTTTAAAAAGTTCACCCAGCAACTGTAATGCCTGTTTTTCAAAATCAGCAACAGTAAAAGATTCAGTTATAGAATGTGAATTAACAAAATAGTGCTTAGCCATTGCTAATTCTTCTGGCGTTGGTTTGGCAGTGCCAATAGACATTTCCCGGTAAAACTGCCGTGAATCTGCCGAAATAATAACCGTATTAAAATGTTGGGCCAATTGAATAGCGGCAGTTGTTTTTCCTATCGCAGTAGGCCCGGTAATTACTATAAGCGTTTTAATTTGTTCATTGTTCATGTGATTGGTTTAAATAAATGCTATGAACTATGAACCATCAACTATGAACTAATAGTCATCATGCGATTTAGGGTCATCTTCAAACCCTTCATCATCAGAAAATTCATTCCCAAATTCATCTTCTTCCTCGCTTTCCTCTTCTTTTTCTACAGGTTCTTCTTCACCGGTATCTGTAACCTCCGAAAAATCTTCTGCATCTTCAGGGTTAAAGGCCATTTCATTCAGGAAATCAAAATCATCATCTGTTGGTGGCAATATTGTCGGGATGGCCCCGGTAATAAACTGCCTGGGGGCTTCGCCGACAGATTTGATAACAGTTGGATACACCACGCCCGGCGTTTCATCTAATATGATCTTCATTAGCTCTACGTGAAAATCAAAAGGACGGTCGAAATTGAAAGTGTAATAAAATTTTTGGTGCGGATCGTCAATAAAACTACTCAGCTTTACCTTGTCCATTAATGACACGCCACGGTCGATCCTTTTTTGGTTAGGCATGTAGGTAATTTCTTCCCCCTTTATCCATTGGTCGTTGCTGATATAGAATGAAGACGGAAACTCGGGGTTATAGCCTGTTGACTGATGAATTGCCTTATGAAGATCTTCAAAATTTTGATTTGATTTAATATCGATCTCTCTTGTTACATCATCGTAATCTTCAAAGGTAACCCTGAACCTGTATAGTGCCATTTTGTTGTAAGTAGATTTTTTCTGTAAAAATAATATTTTAATTTAATTTGTGTCCGCCACAACTTTTAAGCCAATTTCTTCGCCTTTAATAATTGTATAGTTAATTGCCGCCTCGCGCGAGTTCGGAATTTCGCCTTCCAGTATCGCCTCGCGTATCTGATTTTTAATAATTCCAACTTCACGGCCCTCTTTTATACCAAATAAGTGCATAATATCAATTCCGGTTATCGGTGGTTGCCAGTTTCGTATATTATCACGCTCCTCCACATCCTTTAATTTTTGCTGTACCGATTCAAAATTATTACGGTATTTTTTGATTTTATATTCGTTTTTTGTCGTAATGTCCGCTTTACACAACAACATCAGGCCATCAATGTCATCACCTGCTTCAAATAACAACCTGCGCACTGCCGAGTCAGTCACGATAGATTGCGACAACACGATAGGCCGCAAATGCAGCAATACCAGCTTCTGCACCTGCTTCATTTTTTCATTAAGGGGTAACTTCAACTGCGCGAATATTTTAGGTACCATACGTGCACCCTTATCTTCATGCCCGTGAAACGTCCAGCCGTGGCCTGCTTCAAAGCGCTTGGTGGCAGGTTTGGCAATATCGTGCAATATGGCAGCCCACCGTAACCAGAGGTCATTAGTAGTTTCACAAATATTATCCAGTACCTGTAAGGTATGGTAAAAATTATCCTTATGGCCTTTACCGTCAATATAATCTACTCCGTACAGGTCGGTCATTTGCGTGAATATTTTATGCAGCAGACCCGTATCAAACAAGTAATTAAAACCAATAGATGGTTTGGGCGATAAGATAATTTTATTCAATTCATCCGTAATGCGTTCCTGCGAAATAATACGGATACGCTCAACATTGTTTTTTATAGCCTCAACCGCAATACCATCAATTTTAAAATCCAATTGCGTAGCAAAACGAATGGCCCGCATCATCCGTAACGGGTCATCAGAAAATGTTTCAACCGGGTTAAGCGGTGTGCGTATCAGTTTTTGTTCCAGGTCGGCTATTCCATTGAAAGGATCAAGCAACTCGCCAAAGGTATCCGGGTAAAGCGAAATAGCCAAAGCATTAATGGTAAAATCCCTGCGCTTTTGGTCATCCTCCAAAGTACCGTTCTCCACAATAGGCTTACGCGAATCTAAACGGTACGATTCTTTACGGGCTCCCACAAACTCAATTTCCAAATCCTGGTATTTTAATGATGCGGTGCCGAAGTTTTTAAATACCGCTAATTTTACCTTTAGCTCTTTTGCCGCCGCTTCGGCAAAATCAATGCCATTGCCAATTACCACAATGTCAATATCTTTCGATAGGCGGTTCAGAAAAATATCGCGCACAAAGCCGCCGATGGCATAAACCTGCAAATTATGCTGGCCTGCAAGCTTTGACAATATAGTAAACACGCGATGTTTTAAGTGCTGCTTCATTATTTTGCAAAGCTAACCTTGATTTTTGAAGTTTATAGCTTAATTCTAAAAAACTACCGGCGTATAAACTCAAAACGGCCGCTGGGCTCGAGCCGCATAATGGTTGACGGGTTTCTTATTTCCATACTGTGCTGATCAATATCCACTACATAATCAACGCCATTAATGATTTCCGCACCTATTTGCGAAAAATACTGCGGCGATGGTTTACCGCTGATATTTGCCGATGTAGAAACCAACGGCCTGCGCATCCGCTGTATTAATTGCTGGCAAAACGGATGAGCCGAAACCCTGATACCAATACTACCATCACCCGATATCAAAGCAGGCGAAATGTTTTTAGCGCCGGGCATAACCAGGGTTAACGGGTTTTCGGCATACTGTATAAGGTCGTAAGCTATTTCAGGAACTTCCTGTACGTAACTTTGCAATTTGTTATCCGTATCCAGCAAAATGATCATGCTTTTGGCTTCATCGCGCTGTTTCAGGCGATATATCTTTTTTACTGCTTCGGTATTGGTGGCATCGCAGCCAATACCCCAAATGGTATCGGTAGGGTAGAGGATAATGCCCCCCTCCTGTATAATTTTAAAAGCTTTGGCAACTTCGTCTTTAAGCATTATCTAAATATAGGCTTAAGGCGTTAATAATTTCAACTTCGTCAAGCAATTTCATGCATTTGGGTATCCCGTATAGTTCACAGGTGTTTCTTACACACGGTTCGCAATCCAATTTTCCCGCTCTAAATACGCTAAGGTTATGTTTATTATAAGGCGCGGTATTGTGTTCGTTTCCTGCCCCAAATAAAGCTATAACGGGTATGCCCACACTATTTGCCAAATGCGCGGGGCCGGAATCTGTTGTCAACAGAACCTTAGCGCCGGCCATTAAGTTTGTTAAGCCAACGAGATCGGTTTTGCCGGCATAGTTTTTCAACTGGTGCTTATTTTCGGCATTCACCATAAACTGGTCAATATGGTCCGCATCTTTTGGCGAACCTATAAACGCGAACGTGGCCTGCTGAAAAACACCTGTTAACAGGTTGATCATGTTAATGCCCTTGCCCAACGGCATCCTGCGCGATTCGGCCTCCGAGTTAAAGTTGATCAGTACCAGTCCATTTTGTTCAACAGGCATATTTGGCTGCAATCTTGGCTGGTTGTTAGTAGAGGTTGCGCCCGTAAACTGTTCCAGTAACGAAATATATTCATCAACCCGGTGTACATTTTTAGGTTTTTTACCAATTTTGGTCAGCAGGAAAAAACCACCTTCTTTACCATAGCCCACCCGTTTTTTGGCACCCGTTGCCCATCCCATTACGGCTGCCGAAACAGAATCGGGCAGTGAAAAGAAGATGTCATATTTTTCAGGTTTCAAGCTTTTTCCGAACCGGTAAACACCGCTTAGGCCACTAAATTCTTTTTTTGAAAACGGATAAACCTTATTTAACCCCGGGATCAGGTCAGCTATTGAACTCAACTCCTTTTTAACGATAACATCCACCACAGCATCCGGGTAATGCTGTCTGACCGCCGCAACAAAGGCTGTACTCATCACCACATCGCCAAGCCAGTTAGGTAACCTTATCAGTATTTTCATTTGTTGGTTGATTAAGTTGTAAGGGTTGTAAAGGTTGTAGTGGTTGCAAGTGTTCTAACTTTTACAACTACTACAACCTTTGCAACTTTTTCAACCATTACACAGCCACATTATTCTCTCTCAAAGCATCATTCAGCGATGTCTTTTTGTCGGTTGATTCTTTACGTTTACCAATAATCAATGCGCAAGGGACATGGTAATCGCCGGCAGGGAATTTTTTAGTGTACGAACCGGGAATAACCACTGAACGCGGCGGTACATGGCCCTTATATTCAACCGGGGTTGAGCCGGTAACGTCAATAATTTTGGTAGATGCTGTTAAAACTACGTTAGCGCCCAATACGGCTTCATGCCCCACATGAACACCCTCAACAACAACAGCACGCGAACCTAAAAAGCAATTATCCTCGATGATAACCGGGGCGGCCTGTACGGGTTCTAAAACACCGCCAATGCCAACGCCACCGCTTAAATGCACATGCTTGCCAATTTGCGCACACGAGCCTACGGTAGCCCAGGTATCAACCATAGTACCTTCATCAACATACGCGCCGATGTTTACGTACGATGGCATCATAATAACGCCTTTAGCCAAATAAGCGCCATAACGGACACTGGCCAATGGTACAACACGTACGCCCGCTGCCTTAAAGTCGGTTTTTAGCTTCATTTTATCATGAAATACAAACGGGCCAACTTCAATTTCCTCCATTTGGCGGGTGGGGAAGTATAATATTACGGCTTTCTTTATCCAGTCGTTAGTATGCCAGCGGCCGCCTATCAGCTCGGCAACACGTATTTCTCCTTTATCCAGGCGTTCAATAACGGTATCAATGGCGGTAATGTATTCGTTATACTCCAACAACTTCCTGTCTTCCCAGGCTTGTTCAATTAGTTTCTTTTGGTCTTGCATCGGTAATTTAAACTTTCAGCAAATTAAAGGATTTTTAAGGGAATTTGTTTAAAAATGGTTAAAGTACCCAGGCATAAGTTCACTTTACGGGTTTGTTAGTCGAATAGTCAAAACAATACGCATGATCTAAAAATAAGATTATATTTTAGCTAAAGTATCTCTCAACGCTTTTGAAAATTTAACAGCACCATTATAGTTTAGATGTTTGGTGTCAAAAAATAAGCTGTCGGGATAAGCGGCTTTGCTATAATTTAAAACCCTTACATTTTTATAAGACCTCAACATCTCAATATATTTTAGCTGGGTGTTTTCATTTTTAAAATTTTTGAAACAGGATGGGTGGCAAGGTGCTATTACAAAAATGAATTTCCTGTCAATGTGCTTGGTTATTAAACCCAATAGATTGCCTAACAATTTAGGATCAACATTAAAATTGGTTGCCGAATTTTCTCGCCGCTTCACAACTTCGGCAAAATCGGCAGGAAGTAATACATTTTTCTCAATTGACGCGCCTTTATTGCTATATTTTGTTAATTCTATCTTGCTGCTTAAGTAGTCTTTCAGGTACAACTCGAAATAACCATAATACTTTACAAAACTAATGTGGTAATAAGGTTTGTCTTCCTTGTCAACAAGATCCTGAACAGGTTTATAGTTGATGTTATACAAATAATACATAATAGACCCCAAGCCACTATTTAATCCTTCAATATCAAGGTTGATAATTATAGGCGTTGTTTTTTTCTTTTTTACTTCTTCATTCAGGAAAAACAAAACAACATTATCACTTATACCATTCAATCCATAATTAAAATGGTTTGGTCCCAACATATCAGGTATTATAGTTTGTATCATCCTGGATGAGCCAAACATGGCTATTTCCTGTGGGTGAAATTCGTTAATGATCCTGTTAACTTTGTAAACGCCGCCGATATTGGTTTTTAAGATAATAGTGTGTTCAAAAATATATTGAAACGCGCAACCGAAAAATATCATCAGCAACAAAAACGGACATAAAAATTTTAAACAAAAGCGTTTAAAATTGGAAATAGATGAATTGCGATGTGACATTTTCCCCAAATATTACAATTATAAAAACCAAAAAGAAAATATATAAGGTATTGTACCTATCAGGTAGTTTTTTGGATACAATTGACATCAAATAAAACAAAATGAGTGTAAAAATGATGCTGGCAAATTTAAGCGGCCCCTGGCTTGCAAATAGTTGTACAAAGTTTAGCGAAAACCTGAATTCAAACAATTTAGCAAATACTGTTTTAGCTTTATGTAAATTCTCTGAGCGGAAAAACACCCAGCACAAAATAAGGTAAAGCCAGACTATTAACCGGCTTAGGTAAGTATTTATAACGACTGGTAACTTGCTGAAAATTTTTTTACGTATTTTTTTAGTGTATAGCTCATATATAATAGCTATACCGTTTAGTACGCCATAGGCTATATAGGTCCATCCTGCACCATGCCATAATCCACTTATAAAAAATGTAATGAGCAGGGCAAGTGATATGCCTATTTTACCTAAGTTTCTATAAGATATAGAAAGCGGCTTATATAAGTAGTCATTTAGCCAGCTTGATAAGGAAATATGCCATCTTCGCCAAAATTCCGCTATGGATGTACTTTTAAACGGCTCATTAAAGTTTATAAGGAGGTCATATCCCATTACTTTAGCAGTCCCCCTGGCAATATCAGAATAGCCCGAAAAATCAGTATATATCTGTAGCGAAAAGAACACCATTGCCAAAAACATGGTTAATGAACTTGCGTTACCAACATTGCCATATACCTCATTAACATATAAAGCAAGCCTGTCGGCAATAACTATTTTTTTAAACAATCCCCAGGCAACTAATTTTATTCCGGTTACTGCGTTATCATAATTAAAATATTTACGGGTATGAAATTGGTACAATATATTTTGCGGACGTTCAATAGGCCCCGCTACCAACTGCGGATAAAACATCACATACAAGGCATAAATACCGAAGCGCTTTTCTGCCTTGTGATTACCCCTGTACACTTCGATCGTATAGCTCATGGCTTGAAAAGTATGAAAGGATAAGCCTATAGGCAACACCATATTGAGATATGGAATGTTATTTTTTAAATTGAATAGCGTAACAAAGCCGGTAATGTTGCTATTGACAAAGTTGAAATATTTAAAAATAGCTAAAATGCCTATGTTGGCTACCAGGCTCGTTATTAACCACGCCTTTTTTTTAGTTGCATCGTTCGTTCGCTCTATCAATATACCGGCACAAAAATCAATCACTATGGTAAAAGCGAGTATTAATATGTAAACCGGCTTGAAGAACATATAAAAAAAACAAGACGCGGCCAATAACCATATCCACCGGTATTTATGTTGAAGCAGGAAAAACAAGATAGTTACAACGGGGAAAAATATTAAAAACCCAACCGAATTAAACAGCATTTCTAATTTTTGTCATCAACTTAAAATATAAGTTTTTTAGCAGGGCAAATTAATAAATCATTTTTAATTTTGCTTACCATGCCCGAAAAAGAAAAACTCCGCATAGATAAATACCTCTGGGCCATACGCCTGTTTAAAACCCGTACGCTGGCATCTGATGCCTGCAAGGCAGGCCGGGTAAAGCTGGACAGCAACAATATCAAGCCATCGCACGAGGTACGCTTAGGCGAAGTTTACCAGGTATCAAAAGGACCCGACCGAAAAGTTGTAAAAGTAACCGGCCTGCTTGAAAGTCGTGTAGATGCCAAAACCGCCGTTGGTTATTACGAAGATATTACCCCGGTTGAACAAACACAGGCTTTTAAATCCATGTTCCAGGCCCCGGTTTTAAAACGCGACCGCGGCACGGGCCGCCCAACCAAGCGGGACAGGCGGGAGATTGATGATTTGCAGGATGGGTTTTTTGAGGGGAAAGGTTGATTGAAGTTGTAGATGTTGTAAGAGTTGTAAATGTTGTAAAAGGAAAATATGGAATACGACAAACAAGATAGGCCAACCTCTTCTTAAGCACTACCAACCTCTGCAACTCTTACAACCACTACAACCTTTCCAACATAGACTAATACTCCGTCTTCCCCTCGCTCTCATCCCACAACCTAAACGCATTCATCGCTTCATCCCGCATTAGTTGCATAAAGGGCAGCTTGCGTTTCTCCATAGGCAACTCAAGCTCATCATAAATAAAATGATCGTCAAAGTCGATTTTGGCGGCATCGGCTTTGGTATTGGCGTAATAGATCTTATCAATACGCGCCCAGTAAATAGCGCCCAGGCACATGGGGCAGGGTTCGCAACTGGCATAAATTTCACAGCCCGCTAAGTTGTGGGTGCCTAATTCCTGGCAGGCCAGGCGTATGGCCAATACTTCCGCATGTGCGGTTGGATCGTTATTCGGTACCACCCTGTTTGAGCTGCGCGCTACAACCATCCCATCCTTTACAATCACCGCGCCAAACGGCCCGCCCTGTGCCTGTTTAACGTTATATTCCGACAGCTCAATAGCCATCCGCATAAAATCTTCGTGCTTCATTTTCTTTAGGATCAAGAGTCAAGAACCAGGAGCCAAGATTTTAACCTCTCCCGGTTTAAAAAGAAAACCCCAACATTAAGCTGAGGTTTTATATTAGTTTATTATCTAAATGACAGGCATCTGCACATTCGCACATCTGCATATCCGCAAATCAAACTGACAGGCATCTGCATATCTGCACATCCCCTCATCTGCACATCCGAATTACTTCTTATCTTTCGCGTAAGCGTCATTCAGCCTTTTAACAACATCATTGGTTACGTCTAAACTTGGGTCTACATATAATACACCTGCGGTGGTTTTTGAATAGGTTAATATCAGCTTATAACCTTTTTCTTTGGCATAGGCTTTACCAAAATCAGCCAGCTTATCGTAAAGCTTGCCGGTTTCGGCGCTTTGCTCATTTTGAAATTGTGCGCCGGCATTTTGCTCATATTGCTGCAACTCCTGTTTTTCGCGCGATAAGCGTTCTTCTGTAGCCTGACGTTTATCAGCTGGTAGGGTAGCCATTTCCTTTTGATAATCGGCAACTTCACGCTGAAATGCCTGCTCTTTTGAAGCAGCGTCGCCCTGCACTGTTTTGCCTTTTTCGTTAAGGCGCTTGCTCATATCCTTTGCATATTCGTACTTGCTTAATAAACTATCGGTTTGTATGTATACAGTAGTTGCTTTAGGATCGGTGGCAACTGCCGGGGTTGCAGCAGTTGTATTATCAGCTTTGTTTTTATTACAGGCGGCCATGCTGCCGGCAATTAATAAACCCAGGGTAATTTTTGCAAAAGTTGAAGTAGTAGTTTTCATTTAATTGGTTGTTTCGTGTTTTATTTTGTTGAGGGGATATAAATTCCCGTTAATAGTTATCGTAACTGGCTTTTTACTGCCTGACCGTTATACAATCATAACAGAAATTTTTCAATAATTTATCTAAAAAAAATTTCACAAATATAAACTTTCAGTGCGAGTATCCTAATCCGTAAAAAAGCTTGTTAGTATCCAGTCATATTTATCCACAAATGCAAATATCCGGGCTAAAATGCGTATTTTTGTAAGTTATTTTTTAAACCAAACATGAGCGAAGAAAAACAGGACAAATCAAATTATTCAGCAGATAATATACAAGTTTTAGAGGGTTTAGAGGCGGTGCGTAAACGCCCGTCAATGTACAT
>Ga0206882_1124_pt1 | contig 14001 bp, 11 predicted proteins | sample Alteio_BWOrgCont_4_FD_152908 | JGI IMG/M metagenome (GOLD analysis project Ga0206882, IMG submission 152908) | Enriched cells from forest soil in Barre Woods Harvard Forest LTER site, Petersham, Massachusetts, United States -... | ecosystem: Environmental > Terrestrial > Soil > Temperate forest > O...
TTGAAATAGAAAAGAGATCAATGGAGAATGGAAAATGAAGTTCATTGATGATTCTTGACACGTCAGCCGCAAGGCGATTATTGAGGATGAATTAGTGTTCTATGGTAAGTTCTGAAAACTCGCTTTCAATAGGTGTAAGAAAAAATGATACGCTGCATTTTATAACTCCGTCTGATGATTACGCGTTAGCGAAAGAAATTTTGGGGGAAATCGTAAGGTGTTCCAAAACTGTAGAAGGAAGCCTTCATAATGAAGCTCTAGAATTGCGAAATTTTTCAGAAAATTCAGCCAAGTATAAAGCAATCACGACTTTGATTAATAAGCATCTTTTACCACATGGAAAAATTGCTTTGTGTCCAGATGAGCATAACGTACAATTCGATTTTAATGGCTCTAGAAGACTACTTGCCGTAATGAGACGCTCTTTTAATGTTGAAAGCGCTCAATTTTCAGCAACAGTGGGTTGGGAAGTGGCTGAGATTTTTAGAGAACGCCAAATTCTTGAAATGACCATCATTACAGTAGCAAGAAGCGCCATGCATGCTTTAAGTAAGGTGATTGTTGGTTTAGAACATGAGGAGCACGTAAATGAAAATACTCTCCTACTCCCCAAAAGGTCCGCAGCAAAAAAAGATTTTTGCTGTATCCTTTTATAGATTTTTTGAAGGAAAACGGACGGAAAAATGGCCTTGCTAATAATGAAGAATTTATATATCATAAAGATTATTCATAGCTATTAGGTTTTCATGAAGTCGACAGATAGATTTTACTCAAGTCAGATCAGCCTCGATTTAATCACGGTTCCCTCTACGGGTACCCCTTGAGGGTACACACATTTTTGCTCATCCACTACATTTTCATTCAAAAGTAAAACCTGACTCAACAATCTTTGTTGGGGCTTTAAGTATGAGATTGTCAAACTTAAAGCATTTTTAAGCTGTCATAAATTTTACGGGGTCGTATGAACTCTCAAAAAAATCTCTCTTCTCTTGTTGTTGGCCTAGCCCTATTTTCTATGTTTTTTGGGGCCGGCAATTTGATATTTCCGCTATTTGTCGGTCAATTGGCCCAAGGTCAATGGATGACTGTTGCTTTCGGATTTTTGTTAACTGCGGTAGTGGTTCCTTTCTTTGGAGTGATCGCTATGGTAGTTTTCCGAGGCAATTTCACTGAATTTTTCAGCTGCTTCGGAAGAGTGCCCGGATTTCTCTTAACCCTCTTACTGCTGACGGTTTGGATCCCCTTAGGTTCAGCGCCCCGCTGCATCACTTTGGCCTATGCAAGCTTAACCGCACATTTTCCAGCTTCGCCTCCTATGTGGATGTTTAGTTTGGGCTATTGCCTGTGCGTCTCCTTGGTCATTTATAAGAAAAACCGCATGCTGGAAATCTTGGGGCGTTTCCTCACACCGCTTTTATTGTGCTGTTTAGCCTTAATCATCTTTATGGGTTTGCAACTGCCCTCTAATCTTGCGCATTCCTCCTTCAGTCATACTGAACTTTTTTCACGCGGATTGAAAGAAGGTTATAATACCATGGATCTTATCGCTTCATTTTTCTTTTCGGCCTCAATCATCGACATTTTGAGAAAATCCTCACATGATGAAAATGCATCGCTTAAAAAAGCACTAAAAGCTTCGGCCATCGGAATTTTGATTTTAGGGGCGGTTTATATCGGGATGATCAGCTTGGCGGCTTTGCACACGGTCTCTTTGCAAGGAGTCCCTAAAGATCAGCTTTTGGTGCATATCGCGAAAACAGTTTTAGGCAGCCATTTGGGCGTTATTGCCGCACTGGCCATTTTTTTGGCGTGCTTCACCACTTCTGTTGCTTTAGTGAGTGTGTATGCAGATTTTATTAGCGAAAAGGTTTTTCGAAGTCCCGCAAAATATACCTTGGCCATTATTTTGACACAAATTGTCTCTTTTGGGATGTCGATCTTTGGCTTGCAGGGAATCACCTTCGTGACCGAACCGATCCTGCAAATCTTTTATCCTTTGCTTATCGTTTTGATCTTCGTTAATGTAGGAAGGCAATTTTGGCGCTTCCGCATGAAAAAATTAGGAACTTTGTAAAAATTTAGCCTTTATGTAGTATAAGGATTTTTAAACCGTCTCCAAAGGTAGCCATTTAAAATGTTTGTCAAACTCAAAGATCAATCCACCATCGAATTGCCAGATGGCAGCACAGCTAAAGACTTAGCCGACAAGCTCAATCTAAAATCCCCTCAACAGGCTCTAGGAGCCCTCATAAATGGGATTACCTATGATTTAAGCCACCCCTTGCAGAATGGAGACTCGGTGGTTTTATGGAATTTCGAGGATCCTCAAGGCAAGGAAATTTTCTGGCATACATCAGCGCACGTCTTAGCGCAAGCCATATTGCGTTTATGGCCTGAAGCTAAGCCCACCATCGGACCTCCCATCGAAAACGGCTTTTATTATGACTTCGCCAACCTGGCGATCTCGGATGCCGATTTTGAAAAAGTCGAAAAAGAGATGCAAGCCATCGTTGCTGAAAACTATGTATCCAAAAGAGAAGTCTTTTCAAGCAAAGCTGAAGCTTTAAATGCTTTTGCACACAACCCCTACAAATGTGAACTGATTCAAGGATTCGGAGAGGAGCTGTTGACCGGCTACAGGCAAGGGGAATTTTTCGACCTCTGCCGCGGCCCGCACCTCCATAACCTTGGTAAAATCAAAGCCATCAAGATTTTGAAAACTTCCGGAGCCTACTGGAAGGGGGATCCCAATAGGGAAATGCTCACACGCGTTTATGCCATCAGCTTTCCCGACCGCAAACTGCTCAAAGACTATCTTCAGCTAGTTGAAGAAGCCAAAAAGCGCGACCACAAAGTCATCGGGCCTAAGCTGGATCTTTTCTCGCTGAAAGAAGAAGCCCCCGGCATGCCCTTCATCCATCCCAAAGGAATGATCATCTGGAACGAGCTTTTGACTTACATCAGGGAACGCATGCGCGAAGCTTGCTACGTGGAAATCAAAACTCCCGTCCTTCTGACGCGCGAGCTTTGGGAAAGATCCGGACATTGGAGCAATTACCGCCAGAATATGTTTACCTCTCAAATAGAAGAGCGGGACTTTGCCATTAAGCCCATGAACTGCCCAGGAGGCATGCTTTACTACAAATCGCATGTCCATAGCTATCGCGAATTGCCGTTAAGGGTGGCCGAAATAGGTAATGTCCACCGATATGAGCCTTCAGGGTCTCTTTCAGGGTTATTTCGTGTGCGGAGCTTCCACCAGGACGATGCCCATATATTTATGAAGCCGTCAGACATTCAAAGCGAGATTCTGGCGGTCCTAAATTTTGCACATGATTTGTACACGACTTTTGGATTAACCTACCACTTGGAGCTTTCCACTAAACCGGAGAAGAATACCATTGGATCCGACGAAGATTGGGAAGTGGCAACTGCCGGTTTAAAAGGGGCCCTGGATCAATCCGGCCGTTCCTACCGCATCAATGTCGGCGATGGAGCTTTTTACGGCCCCAAAATCGATTTTCATATCCGCGATGCCATCGGCAGAACTTGGCAATGCGGCACAATTCAGCTGGACATGGCTTTGCCGGAAAAATTCGAATTGGAATACACCGCCCAAGATGGCTCCCGTCAGCGGCCTGTGATGATTCACAGGGCCATTTTTGGATCAGTAGAGCGCTTCTTTGGCATTTTGATCGAACACTTTGCCGGAAAATTTCCGTTTTGGCTGAGTCCCCTACAAATACGCCTGATTACTGTAGCAGACCGGCATGTGCCTTTCGCCGAAGAATTGGCTAAGAAATTTAAAAAAGCAGGCTTTCATTGCGATATTGACCATAGCCATGAATCGGTCAGTAAAAAAGTGCGCAATGCGCAGCTGACCCAGATCAATTATATCCTGACAGTCGGGGATCAGGAAATGGAGCATAAAACCGCCAATTTGAGAACACGCGATAATGTGGTGCATGGAGAAATCGAGATCGACTCGTTTATAGAAAAATTGCACAAAGAAAAAAATGAACGCAGCTTAGTTTCCCCTTATACATCGGAAGAGAAGACATGCCAACAATAGCAATAAGCAGCTTCAAAGGCGGTACAGCCAAAACATCAACCGCGCTGCATATTGGCGCGGCTTTTGTCAAATTCCACAAAAAAAAAGTGTTGCTGATCGACTTTGATTCCCAGGCTAATTTGACCACAGGTTTAGGATTTGATCCAGATGAAAATGACAGCATGGCCCCTGTTTTGCAAAATGCAAAACCAATCCATGAAGTGATTAAAAAAACGTGTCATGAGGATCTGGATTTAGTGCCCGCTGATACCTGGTTGGAAAGGGTTGAGGTTACAGGGTCTTTAGCTGCCGATCGCTATTCGCATGAGCGTTTGCGCGAAATCCTTAAGCCTCTTGCTTATGATTATATTATCATTGATACCCCGCCATCGCTATGCTGGCTAACCGAATCCGCCCTCATTGCGGCTCAGCATACGTTAGTTTGCGCCACGCCGGAGTTTTACAGCGTCAAGGGATTGGAGCGGCTTTCCCAATTTGTGGTGAACATTGGACAGCGGCATTCACTCAATGTTTTGGGCGTTGTCTTGTCCTTCTGGAATGCCCGCGGCAAAAGCAATGCGGCTTTTTTAGACGTGATTGAGAATACCTTTCCCGAAAAGGTTCTTAAAGCCAAAGTGCGCCGCGATATCAATGTTTCAGAGGCTTCAATTTATGGCAAATCCTTATTTGAAACAGTCCCTGACAGCCGAGCTGCCGAGGACTATATGGATGTGGCCGAGGAGATTCTAAAAAGGCTATAAATCCTTAAAACCACAAATTTATGTTTGCTTTAAATTTTATATTGTTTGCTCAGAGGCTCTACAATCGATCCCGCATTTCGTGTCAAAAAATGTTGAGCTTTAAGTATACGCTGTATATGATTTCCACTATTATAATCGCGACAATGGGCAGTGAATAGCTGCCCGATAAAGAAGGGGGTGAACTCTTAATAAGTTTGCTTCAAACGGATGATTGATTTTATGTTGATTAAAGTTTTACTTTTTATATTCCTTTCTACCATACAATTCTCTACCTATGCGTATGAATTGTTAAGCTGTAGGACAACCGTTTCTCCTGGCTGTGAAGGTGGTGTTTTATCACATAAGTGCACATCATCATTCATCAGTAATATCGATAAATTAAATGAACCGAATTCTTTTGATGAAAATTTAGATATCCCTGGCAAAGAAGAGGGTAATATCCCTGACAAAGAAGAGGGTATGTGAACTGTTCTGTAGTGCGGGGATTAGCGAGGATTTATTGAGAAAAAAATAGGGATCATCCTCCGGATTTTAAAAAAAATCCTCGCTAATCCCCGCAATTACATTATGTGGGAAGGCATAAGAAGAGCAGAGCCCGCAGGACGACTCAAAATCGGGATTTTATCCACAAATTTAAGCTTGACAATGTACTAGCGCTTGCGTACTGCGTTTTTTACCCATAGTTGTGTCTGTCTCCGCCTCCCTCACAGCCATGCTATGGAACATGGCCTTATTTTTCGACGACAATTTGTGGAGGCTCTACATGCGTAACGCCATTTCGAACAGTATCTGATACGGGAGACAGGTTGTATCCGCTCAAAGCAATTTTCTTCAAAGTTTCCTCATCAGCATCTCCAGCAATCGTTATCTTTGTCCTAAAATCCAAAAGCCCGGGCCTTACTTTTGGATCTAGCCCCATTAACCCATGCATGTCGATATCGCTTTCCAAACTAACCTCTAATTTTGTCAATTTAACGCCTGATACAGCCGCATTGGCATTGGCTGCGGCAACTATACAAGTGCCAACTGCATACATCATTTCTTCAACCGCTCCGGGCACTGTATCTGTGCCGCTTAGCTCAGCCATTTCATCCCCATTGAGAATAAGCGTGCGCGCATGTTTTTTGACCTGCCCGTCAATTTCGTATTTAGAAAATGTGCTCACGCTTTTCATTCCGCCGCTCCACTTGGTCTCCGAGAAGAATGTTGCGCGGCCAGCTTGTGGATCTTTTTTCAATTGATCAGCTAACTCATTTAATTTTTGGGCATCAAGTCCATTGACTAAACCCTGTTCTTCGGTTTTTTTTTGATCTTGCTCGCCGGCTCCTTCAGAAAAATGAGGATAGGCAAGCCAAATCCCTCCTGCCGCTACGAGTGCAATTAACCCTGCAATTAAATTATTTTTAGATTTTTGCATAAAAACTCCTTCTTTTGATCTCAAGTTAATTATACAAATCTATTATTAAAATAAAATATTAACCGTCGGTTCTCTTGGAAAGGCCATAATGCCGGCAGTTTGTTATTTTAATCCTTGAGTTTTTTAAGGATTTTGTCAAGATTTAGGAGAGAGGAAGAAAAGGAGATATAAATGCTAGGGATAAAAGCAAAAACAATTGATGGGCATTTAATTAATGTTGAGCCATCTTCTCTGGAAACTCTCAAATCAAATCTTCATGGCAAGATGATCGCACCTCAGGACAGTGAGTATGATAGGGCCAGGCTGATTTGGAATAGCATAATCGACAAACGTCCTGCCCTGATTGTCCAGTGCACTGGGACAGCTGATGTGATCAAAGTTGTTCGGTTCGCAAAGGAGCATAATTTGCTTATTTCGGTTAGAGGAGCAGGGCATAATATTGCAGGCCGCGCTCTTGAAAATGATGTCATTTTAATCGATCTTAGTCAACTCCGCTATGTTCATGTAGATCCTGAAGAGGCTACAGCAACCGTTAGCCCTGGAGCAACTCTTTCTGATTTGGACCAGGAAGCGCAAATGTATGGCCTTGCATTGCCAGTTGGAATTAATTCTACTACTGGTGTGGCAGGGCTGACCTTAGGGGGCGGTTTTGGTTGGCTTAGTCGCAAATACGGAATGACAATCGATAGCTTAATTTCTGCTGAAGTGATTACTGTCGATGGGGATCGAGTTGTATGCAGCAAGGATAAAAATACTGAGCTTTTCTGGGCAATCCGGGGCGGCGGAGGAAATTTTGGTGTGGTCACTTCTTTTAAATTTAAGCTGCATAAAGTTGGACCAATCGTATTCTCAGGGCCTGTTGTCTTTGATATTAAAGATGCAAAAGAAGTGTTTCATCGGTACCGGGAGTTTTGCAAAAATGCACCTGATGAGGTGACTGTTTGGACGGTCATACGCCATTGCCCGCCATTTCCTTTTGTCGATCCCTCATATAAGGGCAAGCCTGTTTTGATCCTTGTCGGAATGTATAACGGACCTACAGAAAAAGGGAAAGAGGTTCTGTCGAAATTAAAAGAGATGGGAAGGACGATCGGGGATGGCCTTGCCCCTCATCCATATACTGCTTTCCAGAAGGCCTTTGATCCTCTTTTGACTCCAGGGGCCCGTAATTACTGGAAGACGCATAATTTTAAGAATTTGGACGACCAACTAATCAACACTTTTCTGGAGTATGCGCAAAAATTGCCCAGTTTACAGACAGAACTATTTTTTGCTCAAATGGGAGGCGAAACGAATCGTGTTGCTAAAGATGCGACAGCGTATCCCCATCGGGATGTTAAATTTATCATGAATGTCCACACAAGGTGGGAAGATAAAAGCGATGATAAGCTTTGCATTTCTTGGGCACGAGAATTTTTTGAAGCGGTAAGGCCGTTTGCGACAGGCGGAGCCTATGTTAATTTCGTCAGTGAAGGGGATGAGAATCTTGAAGGAACCTATTTGGAAAATATCGAGAAACTGGCTGTCATAAAGGCAAAATATGACCCCAAAAACATTCTGAGATCTAACTTTAATATTTCACCCAAGCGTTGATCCAATAGTTATGATTCTAATTTAGCTGCGATCAAATGCTCCAGCAAGGCGGTGGGAAAAAGAGGTGGATTTTCAGCAAGTCCTTGATGGTAAAAGACCGTTGCTGGGGTGAGTCCCGGCAATGTGTTGGCTTCAATCACTATCAGCTTCCGGGACACCCGATTGAAAAAGATGTCGATCCTGGCATAGTTTTGGATGCCTAATACTTGGGCGGTTTGTTCAACCAGGCTCTTTATTTTTTGGACGGCGCTAACCGATAGGATTTCCTCCGGAGGAGGTGTCAGATTAATTCCAGTGCCGCCCTGGAACTTTTCTTCCAGGCTTAAAACCGCCCCTTCAGCAATCGTGATGCTGGGGTTTAAAGCCCGGTATCCAGCCTTGTGCTGAAAAACTCCCACGGTGAGCTCTATCCAACCTTCCTTGGGTTTGTGGCTTAAAGTATTTTTAGAGACGGTTATCTCATCGGTTTCGATATAAGGTTCTAGAATATACTCTCCATCAAGTATGGAAGGCATTTCGATAGGTCCTTGCTGATTTTTAAAGGAATTCATCGGAATAAAGGGCGCTTTTTGATGGACATATCGGATATAGCGCTCAAAATCTTCAGCTGAAATCAGCAAGGCGACTCCGGCAGAACACCCATCGCGGCGAGGCTTGATGATCAAGCGCTCGGATTGCATCTCAAAGCATGTCTGCTGCCAAAATCGGACAAAATCCAAGCTGCCAAAACCTTCATAAGCAGCAAATTGCAGTTTTTTTTGCGGAAGCGCCAGGATGTCTGGATGTCCTAGCTTGGCAATGGCCTGCCTGGTCAAGTATTTATCCATGCAGAGAGCCGAAACATTGGAATCGGAGCCATTATATCTGATTTGATAATTCTCTAAATGCCTTTGAAGGGTACCGTCTTCTCCTTCGCCGCCATGTAAGGCATTGAAGACAAAGGCCCGGTTTTGGCTAGCTTTGTCCAAAAAGCTTTCCCAAGACATTTTAATGGGTAGCGGAGCCGCTTCGGCAGGAATGTCCAAGGCTTTTTGAATGCTGTGTGTCAAATGTCCCCCTGTTGGCCCCTGACTTTCGCAGCTGGCATAGATCTCTTCCACAGTATGATTTAAGGCGTAGCTATAGGGGAGCTCCCAAATACAGCCTGAAGCATCATAAAAAAAGGGGTGCGGGGCATATTTGGATGAACGCAAAAGTTTTAACCAGACATTAGTTCCGCTCATCAAAGAGACTTGCCTTTCGGCATTTTTGCCTCCAAAAAAGACGTAGACAGGCGTGCTGTTTTGGCCCAGCTGCGCCTTAAGCGGGGGCAAAATCAAGTTCCAACGCTTGCAGGCCTGGCTTACAATGTAATGCAAAGTTTGTTTATGGCTTAATCCCAGCAGCGAAGCCTGGCGGAACAAAAAGCTATTTTGCTCTAGGCCGCTGATCGGATTGAAATCGCTAAAATAAAGGCTTCCATCTTCTAATAGCCAGCCATCGATGCGCGCAAAATCGCGCATTTTAAAAATTTTAAAAAGCTCTTGAGCTTGCTTTCGAATGGCTTCAATAATTTCTTCGTCAAAACGAGGAGGGGTATGATAAGTCACTTGATGAGTTGGCAAATATTTCAAGCGATAATCGAAGATTTGATGGCCTGCATAGCTCATTTCAATTTCAGTAGGCAGCAAGGCCACAGGTTCCCCGTGGAAACTTTCGAAAATCACAACCGTAAACTCTTTGCCATGGCAAAAGGGTTCCAGCAAAGCCTGATTGTCAATCCCTTGCTGAAAGATCGTTTGGCATTTTTCTTGAGCTTGCTGAGGAGTCTCCACGGAATAGACTCCGATCGATGAGCCGGAGCCGACCGGTTTGACAATTGCCCTTTTTAGACCATGCTTAGCAAAAAAGCTTGCAATGACCTCATCATTTTCAGCGTTGTCTTTTTGCAAGATGGCAGAGGGCAAGGTTTTAAAACCATTTTGCTGAAGGATTTGGGAGGCTTTTTGCTTATAAAAAAAGTTTTGGCAACTCTTTGAAGAAGATCCAACGAAAGGAATCCCCCACTTTTCTAAAAGGGCTTGCAGCTCCCCATTTTCTCCGAAAGCTCCATGAATGACAGGAAAAACGAGATCTACACCGTTTAGAGTTTGAATGAGATCCGCTTCGGCAAGCAATCCCGCTGTTTGAGCTAGCTTAAAATCAAAATCGGCTGGCGTATTGGAGTACAGTTGTGAAGGAGATATGGCGTAGAAGTTTTTATCCCAGTCTACATAAAGAGGAACAATTGCAAGGTCGTCTCCGGAAAGGTGGTCAAGAAGCGAGCGTGCCGAATTCAAAGAAATTCCCCTTTCCAAAGAAGGTCCGCCGCAAATTACTGCGATTTTAAACATAGGCAGTCATTCAACCTCGTCGTTTTTCAGGGAGAGAATGCACCAAAAACCTGTTTATTGTAAAGCGGCTTTACATTGAGTACAGGATATGCATGATCGCTCGCGATCATGCATATCCTGTTTTTCCAATTGGGCGCTTTCCAGGGGGAGGGCTTTTCAAACGGAAAACTTTAAATTCCTTTTAAAATAAAAATTTGTGTGGTATACCGCTATCACGAGCCAGATTGTTACATTAAATTTTTAATTTTTTAGAATGAAAGGAAACTTAACTATGACATGTACAAATATTACTCAGACACTGCCTGTAATAGGCTTTTGTGAAGTGCTCTGTAATGACGGTGATTTTCAAAGTTATAAAATAGAGTTCGCAAAATTTGCTGAGCAAAGCCCTTGCTTCAAAGAACTTATCGACAATAATGATTGGGATAAAAACAATAACGCCATCAAAGTTCCTCTAATTACAGATTTTGTGCCGATTAAATCAGGAAAAATTGCACGCCTGGCAGTCAAATTCTTAAGAGAAGGTGTTTATAAAAATGGAAGTGAGGCTTCTTTTGAGCAATTCATTGCTGGGACCTTCTACCAAATTGAGGCTCTCAAAATTAGATCTATAAATGACATAAAAAGGCAAATCGTTCCGGAAATATCCGATGAAAGCTTCTACAAGATTTTTAAGGCAGCTATACACTTTTCTGATTTGTCTCTACAGGATTATTGTTTTAACTTTCTATGGAATCATAGGAGTCCAGAACAAATTGAGAAAATGTTTGGGCAAAGACGGGCGTCGGTTTCCCTAGATGGGCTTTTAGATGTCGCTAAACGCTTAAGTGAAATTAGAATGGAGAAATTGGAGAGTTTAAGCGGAGTTTTGAATTGCTTTTCAGTGCATGCTTTAGATGGCGATATGGTTTTAGCGGTCACCGACATTCCCAATGGAGATGAAGAGTGGTTTAGCATTTTTGAAGATACAATGAATCGTTTCCCTATTACACATTTATCCATCAATAACCCCAATCTCAATGAACAAGGCATGGAAAAATTATGTAAAATTTTAAAAAGAAACCTCAAGCTAACCGGTTTGACTTTTGACTCTACAAGGTTCAGCATTGAAATGGCGAAAAAGCTAAAAGACATTATTGAAATAAATAACTTCATTAAGAATTATCAGCTAATTAGATGTGACATTGATGATGATCTTTTTTTACTCTTGTCAGAGTCTTTAATAAACAACCAAGTGATAAAATCCTTTAATTTATCACAAAACCAGCTGACAACTAAATCAAAGGATGCCTTAGCCAATATCATTTCACAAAATAGCCAATTAAAGACTTTTTTGCTTTCGAATAACAAACTAGGGGCTGAAGGTGCTGCTGCCATAGCCAATGCGTTGATGCAACCTGGCGTCAAATTGGAAAATTTGAATCTCTCTAGCAATGAAATTGGTGATGAAGGCGCTCAAAACATGGCAACTCATTTTAAGAATGGCATTACTTTTTTAAAATTTTTAACTTTAAATTCTAATAACATTAAGAAAGATGGCGCTGCAATGCTGCTCTCCTCTTTACATTTCCAACCTAATTTGACGGAGCTAAATCTGGGATGGAATGCCATTGATAACAATATCGTAGAAAGCGTAAGGGAACTTTTAAAAACAAATAACACTCTAAGGATCCTCCATCTAAATAACAATAAGCTCTCTACATTTGGTATCAAAACAATAAAGGAGCTTTTTGAAACTCTCGTTTTCTCTTCCTTTACCCTCAATTTGAGGGGAAATGCAATCACGGACGAAATGTATAAGGATTTGAATGAAACCCAAGACAAGTTAAATCAAATCAATCCTTCTGTCCAGATCCTCAAATAACTCATCGTGGGGCCGCAATGTAAAGCGGCTTTACATTATAAGAAAATGCGCATAAGATGATGGCGAATTTATTGATTGAAGGGGGCATTGAGATGGGCAAAGTGAATACATTACTTTCCGAACGGTTAAAAAAGGGAGATCAATCATCCAAAATGGCTGCCATGGCGAAACAATCCGCCAGCGGCAACCTCACGAGTTTTTCCGGAATCTTTAGCGTCACCGAGCTCAGCGAAAAGGAGCGAGCATTCTTAGAAAACATTTTAAGAGAATATCTCCTCACTCCTGAAAATTTGACCGTAGATCTTCAAAATTTGATCTCGATTACCTCTGAGGTCAAAGCCATCAACAATCAAGCTGCCATTTTGCATGGAGAAAGGATTAAAAAAGCCCATACTATTTTAACGCGGTATCGCGATGGCGCCTTTACGACTTGGCTGATGCTTGCGTATGGCAACCGTCAGACCCCTTACAACTTTATGCAATATTATGAGTTTTGCGAGGCGATTCCCAGGAGCTTGCGGCCGCAAATAGAGCTGATGCCTCGCCAAGCGGTTTATACATTGGCTAGCCGCGAGGGGCCGATCGAAATCAAGCAAAAAATTGTGGAAAACTACAATGGAGAAACCAAGCCGGAATTACTGGAAATCATTCGAAAGGCTTTTCCTTTAGGTTTGCAAGATAAACGGCGGCAAGATTTCGCCCAAATTGCCATCCAGGATTTCAAGAAGCTGTGTGCATTCGTGAAAAAAAAGCAGCCATTCTTTACGCCGGCGCAAAAAGAAGGCCTGTCTGATTTACTTGATCAGCTCAGAAACCTTCTTTTAAATTAAAAATAGACTTTATTTCCCTTCTAAAGGCAATATGAAAAGCGATTATAGGAGGAGAGGAGTATATGATTGGAACCGGCGAGATTATTGTCATTCTATGCATTATTTTAGTCTTATTTGGAGGCAAACGCTTGCCTGAATTTGCTAAAAGCTTGGGAAAAGGGATAAGGGAATTTAAAAAAGCTTGCAACGGACTTGACGAAGAGATTGAAGAGCTGCCCAAACAGCTCCCTAAGTCACAGAATTCAGAAATTAATCCGGAAAATCAAACACAAAATAGGCATGATTGATCAGGGCTTGGCAGCTTCCTTTTGGGAACACACCGAAGAATTGCGCAAAATTCTACTGAAAGTCTTCATTGTCATCGCTTTAGGTTTTTTAGTCGCCTTTGGCTTTTATCGCGAAATTTTGCAGTATTTGGCGATTCCACTGCAAGAAAAGACCCTAGAAAATCCATTAAAACATTATGAAATCAAACATGAACGCCTGGTAAACACAAATCAAAGCGCCGTGGTTTATTTCCTCCCCTCTAACTCTAAAGAAATTTACCGATCCTCGGGTGTAAAAAACCAAGGCCAAAACCCAAATCAAAATGGCTTATTAGTTCCTCCGGGAGAATTTTTAGACCTTGAGCAGACAATCCCGCTTCCATCCCTGTATGCCTTAGGTCCGATGGAAGGGATGCAAAGTGCTTTAAAAGTAAGCTTTTGGGTTGGATTGGTGGGAACATCGCCCATTTGGATCTATTTTCTGCTGCAATTTATCATCCCCGCCTTGCATGCCCATGAAAAACATTTGATTTTTCCTTTTTTCGCCAGTTCTTTTCTTCTTATTAGCTTGGGCTTTCTTTTTGCTTTTTCCGTAACGATTCCACTAGCGAATCGTTACTTGAAGACATTCAATCACTCTTTGGGGATCAATCTTTGGAGTATGTCTCAGTATTTTGATTATACTTTTTTGTTGCTGTTAGCTACGGGATTAGTTTTTGAATTGTTCGTTGTCCTGATGTTTTTTGTACATTATGGTTTTTTATCGGCTCAAAAAATGGGCGATATGCGGCGGACAATGATTGTCCTGGCTTTCGTGTTAGGAGCACTATTAACCCCACCTGATATT
>Ga0206882_1125_pt1 | contig 13840 bp, 10 predicted proteins | sample Alteio_BWOrgCont_4_FD_152908 | JGI IMG/M metagenome (GOLD analysis project Ga0206882, IMG submission 152908) | Enriched cells from forest soil in Barre Woods Harvard Forest LTER site, Petersham, Massachusetts, United States -... | ecosystem: Environmental > Terrestrial > Soil > Temperate forest > O...
TAAGTATTTTCCGGGTCGACTGTCACATATTCAACTATGCCATCCACCAACGAAACAACGGAAATCTTAGGGTGAAGGGGTCGTGAGCGATCAGGATTCGACATAAAGATCCGAACTTCAATGTTTTTAAAACCAAAAGGTTTTACTGCTAAATAGGGGGCAAGTTGAGGATTACTATTGATTTCGTTGAGGTATATCTGGGCACAATCAAGGATTACTCTGCGATTCTCATCCTGGCTCATAGTACGAACTAATTGAAAACTGATTGCACTCATAATGATTTCATTATCATCCCCACGACCTCCTGTTCCAATCAAAGAGAGTTGATATTTCCTCTTAAGCTCTTCTGCGGTTTTCTTGATAACAGAATGAAGCGCAATATCTGCTGGAGGTAAATCTTCCATTTTTACATTGCAGCTAGAAGCAGTAAGGGTCGAGAGAAAAATAATGAATGCATTAATGAGTTTAATCATAAATTTGCCTCACATATCTGTCTAGGTATTCTTGAACATGCATTTGGATAACTCTTGTCATAAATTGTCGCTAGATTGAACTTTTCTCAAAGCCTCTTCATATGTCTCCCTAACTACTGATTTGTATTCATAAGTATTTTCAGGGTTAACTGTTCTATACTTAATAATTCCATCCGTCAAGGAAACAACGGAAATACTAGGGTGAAGAGGGCGTGAACGATCAGGATGTGACATAAAAATCAAGACTTCAATGTTCTTATATCCAAATGGCTTTACTGATAAATAGGGAGTAAGTTGAGCATCACTATTGATTTCCTTAAGGAATAGCTGAGCACAATCAAGAATGACTTTGCGGCATTCCTCCTGACTCATGCTGTGAGCTAATTCGAAACTGATCGAACTCATAGTAATTTCATTATCATCGCCACTTCCCCCTGTTCCAATCAATGAGAGTTGATATTTCCTTTTAAGCTCCTCTACAGTTTTCTTGATAACAGAATGGAGCGCAATGTCTGCTGGGGGTAAATTTTCAATTCTAAAATTCATCCAACTAAAACAAAAGATCGCCACAGGAATAACTGCCAGAAAATATAAAATTGTAACAATTGAGAAAAATAGCCTAATCATAGAGATCTCTAATACTTGTATTTAAATATTCATAAAGCTTATCTCAAGCAACCTCATTAATAAATGCGAATGCAAAAATCAAACAGTAGAGCACCTACCACATAATTTTCCCAAGCATTTGTCATGAATTGTCGCTAGATTAAACTTTTTCTCAAGGCCTCTTCATATGTCTCCATAACTGATTTGTATTGGTAAGTATTTTCAGGGTTAACTGTTCTATACTTAATTATTCCATCCGTCATGGAAACAACTGAAATTTCCGGGTGAAGAGGTTCTGTACGATCAGGATGTGACATAAAAATCACGACTTCAATGTTCTTATACCCAAAAGGCTTAACGGACAAAAACAGAGGAAGGCTTTTATCACTATTGATTTCATCGAGGTATTTCTGGGCGCACTCCAGAATCATTTTGCGACATTCGTCCTGACTCATGGTATGTGCTAACTGAAAACTAATTGAACTTATTATTATTTCATTACCGTCTCTACTTCCTCCTATTCCTATTAAGGACAATTGATATTTCATTTTAAGCTTTTCAAAAGTTTTCATAGTAACCTGTTCAAGAACAATATCTGCCTCCGAAGAAGTTTCTATCATAAAATTCATCAAGCTAAAACAAAGGATAGTTACAGAAACAACTGCAAGAAAATATAAAATTGTAACAATCGAAGAAAATAGTCTAATCATAGAAAATTCTAGTGTTTGTGTTTAAAATTCATTAAAGCCGTTTTAATCTACATCATTATTAGATGCAAATGCAAAAACTATGTCAAAAAGTTGAGCATATTTTATTTTATACCTGTCAATATATTTTCTTGGCATTTGTCATAAATTGTCGCTAGATTGAACTTTTTTCAAGGCCTCTTCATATGTCTCCCTAACCACTGATTTGTATTCATAAGTATTTTCAGGGTTAACTGTCGCATACTGAACTACCCCATTCGCTAATGAAACAACGGAAATTTCAGGATGTAAGACACTTGAGCAATCAGGATGTGATATAAAGATGATAACTTTAATGTTTTTATAGCCAAAAGGCCTTACGGATAAATATGAAGCTAGCTGGGAATCGCCATTAATCTCCTTAAGGAATTGCTGGGCACAATCAAGAATGACTTTGCGGCATTTCTCCTGACTCATGGTATGAGCTAATTGAAAACTGATTGCACTCATAGAGATTTCATTATTACTCCCTCCACCTCCTATCCCAATTAAGGAGACTTGATATTTCCTTTTAAGTTCCTCCGCCGTTTTCTTAATAACAGTATTAAGAGCAATATCGGCTGGGGGTAAAGTTTCCATATTAAAATTCACCCAACTAAAACCAGCAATTATTAAAATTAAAAAAACTAATAATGTTATAAATTTAATCATAATTCTTCCTTACATACGTGTTTAAGTAGTCTTGAAGATGCCAGCGGATAACCTCGGTATACGTTGGACTGCTAAAACTGTGGTCAAAATAACTAGCATCTTTATGGCGTTTTAGAACCGTCAATGTATCGCATTTGTATCTTCCCGCAACATCCAGGTGGGGAATAAAATCATATTCGCTTGCATAATGATACACATTCATGCAATATTCCCTCTCAATATACGTGGCCGGAGCTATTGCTAACACTATAATTTGTTGGCGGCGATTTTCGTCATAACTCATAAGGGCGTGCTTGACATTCACCGTACCCTCGCTATGACAGCTTTGAAAATAAGGAATATTATCAGAATTATTGTTAAAATACGTGTCCCATTGTTTATGAAGTTCCCCAACTGGCTTTGTTGCACAGTAAGAGGAACTAGAGATCCAATAGCGGGCAATATCTTTCAACCACCCATTGGAGGGATTGCTAACACAGTCAACTTGATACCCACCTGAAAGCTTTGAAACAAGACTCGCACTTTCGAATGCCTCTCTATGCGTGTTATTAATTCCATTCGTAAAACCAATCCCGCCACGTGGAAGCTTAAGTGTTCCAACTTGGCAAGAAATTGGCTCCCTTCGATTCATGAAGCTGTCTGTAAATACAGAATTAAATTGAACTTTTGGCTCCATGAAAGTAGGCAAGTGGCTTTGAGAATATGTAATCGCTCCGAACTCAGGAAGTCCAAAGAGCCCATACAAATCCACATGAGTCAATGGGGCATTCAAAACATATGCATATAGATTTGGGCCGCCTTCGAATCCAATGGGATCGGACGTCATCCAACGCCCAGAGATTGGATCATAATACCTTTTTCCAAAGTAGATCAGGCCTGTTTCCTCATCAAAGCGCTTGCTTGAAAATCTCCAAGGGCTTAATGCTGTTAAAAGTTCCTGCCCTTGAGCATCATACAGCTGCTCTTCTCCAAATGCACTTAAGCGATAGACCTCGGCAATTTTTCCGGAAACTGCATTCACCAGACAAACGACATTGCCATGGAAATCATGGATGGGGGCATACACCTCTCCACGCAATTCCATCGCTATAGAGGCGCCGATCTCTGCTCCTAAACCTGACCCTAAAATCCTAAGTTCCAAGGGGTTGCCTTTTGCATCAAAGCTGCCTATCTCATTTGAGCCTTCATACAAATAATAAACAGGGCCTTCCGATTTCCAGGCAGAGTTTAGACTGTCTCGAGTCAGCGCTGTTTTGCTCATGCGCCGCCCTTCTTCGTCATATTCATAATAGGCTTGGTGGCTGGGCCCAGTCGCGCAAATGAGCCGATCTAGCGCATCGTAGGTATAATGGGTGTTTTCTGATCCGCTTGCTTTTTGGGTTAGATTGCCATTGAGATCATATTGGTAAGTCGCTTGGCCATCTCCTAGCAATTGATTGAGGTTATTAAGGGTGCAAGCTGAGCTATCTTTACTCACTCGATTAAAGAGAGAGTCGCTCGTATATTGGTGAGAAATAGCACCTTTTTCAAATGCAAGCTGATACAGGGGGTCATAAGAAAAACTATAGGGGTTTGCCCCTATAGCATCGTTCACGTCCTTTTGCAGGATGTTGCCGACTTTATCATAAGCCTGAATCGTGCTTGACCAGTTTGAATTTTTGATGCCCGTTGTCCTTCCCATAAGATCTACGGTATAAAGAAGGCTTCCAGCTTCCCCAATTAAGTTGGCGGACAATACATTTTCGGAAAGATCATAGGCTGTGTAGGTATGCGCATATTGTTTTTCGCCTGAAGAATTAAGCCGAAAAACCTCTTTGAGATGGGTTTGACCATAGCTGTAAGCAATGGAACTGTTATCTGGCAAGATGATGCTTGTCTGACGTCCCAACCGATCATAGCTATAGCGCAATGTTAACCCATTGCCTAATATTTCTTGGACAAGCCGATTGTTTCCATCATATACTTTAAGAGTCGCGGTCCCCTGCATGATGTCCGTAATTCTGATGGGATTGTTGCTTAAATCGTATTCGTAAGTGTAATAACAGGAACTATCCGAACTTTGAAAACTGGATAATCTTCCTAGACTATCATAAGAATACAATATCTGCATGCCATCAGGCTTTATCATGAATGCCTTCTGGCCCATGTTGTTATAGCCGATGGCCATCTGTTTCTGTTCCGGAGTTCCCACAGCTTCATATGTAGCGGTTAAACGGCCAGCAGAATCATAACTCCATATATTCACGACAGTACGCGTAGAAGACCCTGGGGCATAAATGGTATTCACCTGTCTGCAAAGATGGCCATCGGCATCGTAAAAGCAATCATGCTTTTCAATCACTTCTCCAAGGGAATCCTTTTTAAATTCACTTGCTATGCGTCCCATGGCATCATAAATATTCACTGTTATCTGTCCCATGGGATCAATGATCTCGGTGTAGAGAACCCGTTGCCCCAGTTGATTGATGTAGTCAAAACGATATTGGGTAACGGTTTGATTTCCCATCGGATCGGTCACTGAAGAAACCTGGCCACGAGAATTATAAATTGTGGTTGTGACTCCATCGCCTGCTTGTGTAGGACAGATTTCAACACTGCGATTTCCCATTTCATCATATTGATAAACCTGTCTTTTCAACCAGTTCCCGTTAGGGTCTTCCATGCGCTCTTCAATTACTCGGTTAAGCAAATCATAGATCTGCACTTTTGTCGTAAACTCACTTGAATCATATCCATAGAAGTCATGGCTTTTTACCAGACGGCCAAGCGCATCATACTCATGAGTGGTTAAGCTGTCGTCCTTTGCCTTTGATTGCAACCTGCCGGCATAGTCGTATTGATAGTAGGTAACATGCCCGGCAGCATCTGTTTCTGAAAGGAGATGAAATGCATTATAGTTCCAAGAAAAGGAACTCAAGAACTGTCCGGACTTATCAAAGATCTCCTTTTTAATTAGGCGAAGCAAATAATCATAAGTATAACAGGTCGTCATGCCATTCGGCGCTACCGCCTTTTTCAAACTACCATCCAAGTTGTATTCAAACCATTCAGTTGTCCCATCGGAATTGTTTTTTTGAAATGGGTTGCCATAGATATTATATTGATAAGAAGTGGAAAAGCCGCGGGCGTCAGTTTTGAGGTAAGGGCGGTCTAAAGGATCATATTCATTTTTCAATATAGGATTAGTGATCATTCCCTGCTCATCAAATACTTGCGGAGAGATTGTCTGAGTGAGGCGTCCCAATTCATCGTAGACATAGCGTGTCTCATTGCCATAGGGATCCACACTTGCAGTTTTGTTGCCAAGATAATCGTAACGATATGTTGTTGTCAGGCGGATGCCGTCAGCATGGAATTCATCCTTGCGAATCAATCTGTTGGAATAGTCGTACACGTATTCTTTATGCCAATCTTGCCGGGGGCCTTGCTCGTAAATGAGATTGCCATTGGCATCGTATCTTTTCACAATGACTTGCCCTATCGCATTTTTCTCCATCGTGACATTGCCCATGGCATCATATTCAAATTCAGACGAAAAGGCGTATGAATCATTGCTGTCAAAGTGTTCTTGGCGGACAAGGCGGCCTTGGGGAGAATAGGAATTGACTACTTTGCTTAGCAGGCGGTCTTGATTTGAATTAAGATCGAGGTATTTTTCTTCCACCACGAGGGGAAGCCCTACCGGCACAGTGGTCGGGGTGATATATTTGATGCGCCTTTCTGAAACGCCTGATAAATTATTCACGTCATCTGTACTGCCATTGTCGGTCACATATCTGGTTATTACACCGTTGATATCGTACTCAAAAAATTCCCTCTTTCGAATATAACCATCCGCCCATGTTATCTTGCTTTTTATGAGGTTTGTGTCCGGATGATAAGTGTATGCCTCTGCTTTTCGTCCGTCAAACTCAGTCAATAGCAAATTACGGCCATCATCAGAGTAGGTGTAGTATTTGGTGTAATTTTGACATCCGTTATCTGCCGGGATACCATTTGCATCTAAAATAATTGGCTGAGTATTAAAGCCTGTAAGATTTCCCCAGAGCTTTTCCTGCAAGACATTTCCATTAGCATCATAGGTATATGTGCGGGTAGCTTGCACCCAGCCTATCGCTAGTTCCAGCGACCGTGATAAAAGATTTGTGCTATTGGGCGTATTGTTTTTGCCCCAAAAAAACCGTTCTACGGTGTATGCTTCCGTGCCTTTCCATAAGTGAATGGAGGTAAGGCGATGGTCTTCAGAATAGTGATAATCGGTTCGGTTATTAAGGGCATTCCAAACTGATGTGTATCCACTCAATGCCTCTTTCTTGTCCTTTTTGCCTTTTTCCTTGATGTCATAAGAATAGCGATGGGTAATGATCGGTGTGGAGTCTGCTCCAACAGGTGCTTTCTGCTGCATTACTCTCCCAAGTCGCAAATCCCATTTGTCCAAGTCGACTGTTTGGCCTCCGACAAAATTTTTTCCCTTTTGATAATATTCATTGATGATGTAACGGCCATCCGGCCTGTTTTTGCGAATCATTTTCTCGAAACTGATTTTTCCGTTTACGTCACCGGATACATCCGAATATTCATAAGTTTCTAAAGGGGCATCAGGTCGGACAACCTTGTTCAGGAAGGAGCGTCCCCCCGATTTGGACTTTTGAAAAAAATAAGAAATTGTGCGATTGTCATGAGAGCACACATCCACTTGCCCGTCCTTTTGATAAAACATGGAAAGGGAGCTTAATTCTTTCCCCTGTTTGTTTACGAGCCGGACCTTTCCGATCCGATAATCTTTTAGTGCTCCGAAAGCATATTCATAAAAAATCTGATTTCCGCTTGGGAGCTTTTCGCTTACAAGGTCCAAGTGATCTAATTTGAATTCTCGTTGCTTATAACTACGTACCGTTCCATTTCCTAAAGTCAAAGAGAGTTCCTTGCCGTTTTCGGTAAAGGAAATTCGGTTGTTTTTTAGATTGGTTGAGCCTGAGAGTGAAAGAGAACAGGAGTTGGTGATTCCCTTTTTTAAATCATCAGTACTGATTGTTAGCGAACTAGGTTTAGACTTTGATCCGGAATATCTCCCCTCGTACCGCGCATACCCGCCGCCATGATCCCAAACTATAGTGCGATATTTTTGAGCAGCTCTATCGACCGGCAGGAAAAGGACCTGCCCGAAATTGTTGATATTCCATCCATTACAAAGTCCTCCCAGATTATAGTAAGAACTAACATAAAAGCGCTGGAAAGTTAAAGGATCTACTCCAGGAAGGACCACGTCGACTTGGGAATCGTAGTATTGCCCGGAAATTGCATTGACAGATTGATTAACAAAGGCAGAAGGTTCGCCTGTTAAGACCGCAAGCGGAACCTCTGCTTGCACCACAGAATTTTCGCTTTCGGAGCCTCTTGCTATAAGTTCTTCTTCAGCTTGAACTGGTGAAATAAACAAAATGGTTAATAAGAAAAGAACGATAGGATGACGCATAATCAATCTCGCAATTTTAAGGTTTCAAAGGTGAAAATAGAATTCGAGTTTAAATTTTATTTTCCTGCCAAAAAAAGACTTTTTTACACTATCGGAAAATTTTTTAACAACAGAAATCTATCGCAGGGCGAACTTTTTATCGAGAAAACCTTTCTCACGCTAGTGTCTGCCGTTCGCCTTTTAATGAACATGGTGGACACGGTGGACATAATGGACACGGTGGACATAGTGGACACGGTGGACATAGTGGACACGGTGGACATAGTGGACACGGTGGACATAGTGGACATTGTGGACATTGTGGGTGATGTGCAAACGAATAGTCCACAATGTCCACTATGTCCATTATGTCTACTATGTCCATTGTGTCCACTATGTCCATTATGTCCACTATGTCCATTATGTCCATTGTGTTAGTCAATTGCGTAGTGACGGTTATCCCGGCCTTTCAGACCTATTAAACCCATTGTCCTTTTAGTTTTTGATTGCGGAAAAAATGGTTTTGGAAAGACAATCGATGATCTATGAACAATAAAGATGATTCAAAAAATAATCCGTCAATATTTGTGGCAACGATCGACCCTAAGCTTGCCGACAAACTGCTTGAAGACCTTAAAGGACAAAACTTCGAAATCAGCACGCCCCCCTACACTCATTTTTCCGGCAAAAAAAAGGGGGTTTCATGCACGCTTTATAAATCCGGCAAACTCACTGTCCAAGGCAAAGATATTGCTCAATTTATAGAATTCTACCTGGAACCCGAAATACTAAAGAATTTCTCCTACACTTACCAAGACCTGCAAATTGACAAAACCAGCCGCATCGGGATCGATGAATCAGGCAAAGGGGATTTCTTCGGCCCGCTTTGCATTGCAGGCGTTTACGCAGAAGGCAGCTCCATACCGAATTTGAAGACGCTTGGAGTCCGCGACAGCAAGACTCTTTCCGATGAAAGCATCACCAAAATCGCCAAAAAAATTCGCGCCGAATATGTTCATCACATTGTCAAAATTAATCCCTCAAAATACAACGAACTGTATGAACAGTTCAAAAATCTCAATCGTCTATTAGCCTGGGGACATGCCGCAACAATAGAACAATTGGTTCTCAAAACAGGTTGCCAAAATGTTATTGTGGACCAATTTGCCAATGAAAGCCTCGTAATCAATGCCTTAAAAAGAAAAAAATTAGAGCTTCAACTTACCCAGAGGCATCGCGCTGAAGAAGATCTAGTAGTCGCCGCGGCTTCTATTCTTGCCCGGCAAGCCTTTTTAGAAGGGCTTCTTAAACTAGAAGAGGAATTTTCCATGCCATTTCCAAAAGGAGGCTCTTCTGCAGCAGTGATTCAAGCGGGGAAAAAATTGCTCTTAAAGTTAGGCCAAGAACCTTTAAAGCAGGTTGCAAAACTTCATTTTAAAACCCTTGACTCAATTTTGGATTAACCCGCACAATATGGCCCATGAACAATCGCAATTTAAAAATCATGACTGGCCTTCTCATCACAGCTGTGGTTATCTTAATGGCTATAAATGTTGCACCCATTTTCTGGCACTCCCTGCCTGAAACTTATTTGTCCTACAATGGGGTACAGGGCATAGCCGTCGAACACAACCACAAATTGTACACCCTGAATTTCTCCCAACAAAATACTATGATCGAGCTCCTCAATAGATCCTTGCCAACTAACAAAAAGATGGCGCCGGATCCGGATTTAAAAAAGAGCGTTGAAAAAATTGTGATTTATCCATTTGGCGCGCCAACTTTTGAAATCACACCTATCGCCTATGAAAACAATCACCTATTTTTTGAGGCTCCCAAATGGAATCCTGATGGCCAAATGTTGGACGTAAGCAACGGAGACCTTGAACACCTCATCTCCGAAACATATGACTAGGGCCTATTATGCTCAAATTATTACGCATATTGAATATCATTTTAATTGAATCCGCCGAAATTTCTTTCAAAAAGGGCTTGAATGTTCTTTCAGGAGAAACCGGTTCAGGAAAGTCGGCTATTATCGATGCCTTAAAGCTCATTGCCGGAGAACGAGCAGAAATCAGTTTGATCCGTAAGGGAGCTGAGAAAGGCACCGTCGAAGCAGCTTTTGAAATCGAAAATCTTCCGCATTTGCAAACATTATTAGATGCCTCAGGTATTGAACATGAGAACAAAGAAGAATTGATCATCAGAAGGGAAATCACCCTCTCCGGTAAAAGTCGGGCATTTATTAACAATCAGTTGGTTCAACAAGGCCTTTTGCGCAAAGTCGGAGAAAATCTTCTTAATTTCGTTGGACAGCACGCTAATCAACGCCTGTTTTCCCTGGAATATCATCGGTATATTGTCGATCTATTTGGAGAATTAGAAGATCCAGTCAAGGCTTTCAGTTTGAGCTGGGAGAAAGAAAATCGCCTGCGCCGCCAACTCGAAGAACTTCAGCGCAGCGAAGCCCAACGCCTTCGCGACATTGAAGTTTGCCGAATGGAATTAGAAGAACTAGACCAAGCCAATTTGCAGGAAGGGGAAGATGAAGAGCTATTTACTGAATATAGCCGGTTATCCCACTCCAAAGAATTAGCTCAAAAAGCCTATGAAATTACACACACGTTATCCGGAGATAAAAATCCTATTTTAGCAATAATGGGAAGGCAGAAATCACATTTCGATCATTTGCAGCGCCTTGACCCCTCTTTATCTGAAACAGCAAAATCCTTTGAAGCCGCCCTGATAGAACTGGAAGAAGTCGCCTATAGCTTAAGAAATTATCAATCCAGAATCGAACACAGTCCTGAAAAAATAGAAATGCTTAATGAACGCCTCACCTTGATCAATCGTTTAAAGCGCAAATACGGCCAAAGCCTAAGCGACATTCATACCTATCAAAAACAATCTCAGGCTAAGTTAGACAGCCTCTTGAACGCGGACAATCAAATCGAAGGAATTAAAACTGAATTGGCCTGCCTGGAAGCCCAAAATAATCTTCTGGCCTCAAACTTAACAGAAAAAAGGAAAGCCGCATCGAAACTCCTTGAAATAGCTATGGTCAACCGCCTCAAAGCCTTAAATATGCCAAAAGTCGATTTTCAAATAGGAATTACTCCCCAGAAAAGAAACGCCTCCGGACAGGATACGATAGAATTTTTCTTAATCCCAAACATAGGCGAGCATCGCATTCCCATTCGCGACGGTGCTAGCGGTGGAGAGTTATCTCGCTTATTGCTGGCATTGCATGCCATTTTAGCCGGTAAAGAACAAACCCCCTGTTTAATTTTTGACGAAATTGATGGCAACATTGGAGGCAAAACAGCCCTGATTATTGGGGAGAAGCTGAAAGAGATCAGTGAATTGCATCAAGTCTTGTGCATTACCCACTTTCCGCAAGTCGCAAGCCAGGCCCTGCACCATATCCAGATTTCCAAACAAGAATGCAATGGCCGGACCCTTACCCACATAAAAACCCTGGACAAAGAATTGCGTCAACAAGAGCTGAAGCGGATGATCGGCGGATTAGAATTTGTGACTTGACGGGATACCCTTTTTCGGTTAAAACTAAAAATTCAAATTTAAATGAGGGGGCCGCCGTGAATAAGTTAACTGGAATTCTTATCACCGCTTTAATCTTTTTATGCACACCACTTAAAGCGGATTTTGAAACCGGAGATTTTAGCTCCGAAAAAATTGGGCGGTCTGAACAGCCGGCAGGCCCGTTTAAAATCGAGCTGAGCAGCGATATCATCGCAAAATCAAAATTTACTGATTCAGGCTTCAAACATCAACATATCGGCTACAGCCAAAGTGAAGCTGAGGGCAATGCAATCGTTTATTACAATCCATGTTATCGCGAAGGCATCAATTTAGGCTTGGCATATACCGCAACTGACCTGAATTGGAAACACAATCCTTTTTTCCATCAGAGATGGTTTCACACCGCCACAACATCCATAGCTGGCTTCACCGAAAGATTGCCTAATTGGTTTTGGAAAGCCCAAGTTGCCATGAATTGCGATCTTGAGCATTTCAACATCAGCGATTATATCAATTGGGACATTCTTCTTTGGGGGCGATACACTTATTCCTGCGATATCGGAATCCATTTAGGCCTTATCGTGCAAACCGGAATGCAGATAGACCGCGTCTATCCCGTCATAGGTTTCGATTGGAGGTTCAATCCATGCTGGAAATTAAATGCCATTTTTCCCCTCAATATGTCGATAGTATACACATTTGACCAAAACTGGTCTGCAGCATTAGCCGCCAGATTTTTCGACTCAAGACACCGCTCAGGCAATGACGAGCCTTTGGAAAAAGCGCTCTTCCACTATCAAAACACAGGCGCTGAGCTAGATTTAAATTATGCATATAATTCCTGGCTTAGTGTTAATTTGCATGGAGGATACACTTTAGGCGGCAGATTAAAGATTGCCAATCGCCACAATGACCATCCGGATCATTTTTGGTTTAATCCTGCTGCATACGGCGGAGGAGAAATCGACATCCGTTTCTAAAGTCTAAAGAAAAAGTCTACTGATGAAACTTTTTGCTTTTCTTTTTTTTGCCAAATATGCTAGAGTTTGATCTTTAACGTATCGGAGCATAGCGCAGCTTGGCTAGCGCGGCTGCTTTGGGAGCAGTAGGTCGGGGGTTCGAATCCCTCTGCTCCGATTAATCCCAAACTCCTATTCTTCTCGAATAGGAGTTTTCTTAGGCGCAAGATTATGGAAGTTCACACTTCAGCCTTAGCTTGGCTTTATTGGGATCCTCCCCAGGTCATTTTTACCATTCCATTTATTGATCATCCCATAGTTTATTACGGCCTCATCTTTGTGATCGGGTTTATTTTCGCCTATTTAATCATGATCCATCTTTTCAAACGGGAAATCCTTGGGTTCAACCACCTCAGCGAAAGAGACATTGCAGACTGGTCCGATTTAGCACTGTCGCTAAAAAAAGCAGCTCAACCTGGCCACTCTTTTCACTCAATTTTCACCAAACTCAATAAAAGCACCCAGAAATACTTAGAAGAATGGAATGTCCATCAAGCTATCCCAAAGTCGATGCAAAATGACATTCTTTCTGCTTTTGACACAGCTATTCGCAGCTTCCCCTCTCAATTCAGTCGGAGACGACTGGAAAGAATTTTACCCAAAACTTTTCATTCCGCTAAAGACCTCAGCCTTTTCCTGACGGACCGACTTACTTGGTTTATGGTTGGGGGAACAATCCTAGGGGCACGTTTAGGCCATGTATTTTTTTATGATTGGCCGCGCTATCAAAACAACTTATTAAGCATCTTTAAAACATGGGAAGGGGGCCTTGCGAGCCATGGCGGAGCTATCGGCGTTCTTATCGCCCTTTTTTTATACCACCGCCGCATCCACAAACAGTTCGCCGAATTCACTTTCATTAACTTGTTTGACCTCCTTGTTATCCCAATGGGCCTAGTATTTGCCTGCATCCGCATTGGCAACTTTTTCAATCAAGAAATTCTTGGCACACCAACCACACTTCCTTGGGCCATCATTTTTGGACACCCTTCCGATCAAAGCCTGCCGGAACCGCGGCATCCGGTGCAGCTCTACGAATCCGCAGCCTATTTTAGTATATTCTTATTTCTGTATGTTTTTTATAGGACGAGCTATAAAAAACTTAGACCGGGGACTATTTGCGGCATCTTTCTAATTTTGGCTGCTTCGGCACGTTTTATGCTCGACTTTCTTAAAGTCCCCCAGAGCTTAATGATCGATGAATCTATTTTGCAAACCGGACAGCTTCTTAGCATTCCCTTTATTCTAGGAGGGGCACTTTTGCTTATTCTTGCCGTCAAACATAAATTTGTGGTTAAAACAGCGTGAAAGCCTCGACTTGGTAACAGAGTCAAACATCAATTG
>Ga0206882_1126_pt1 | contig 13790 bp, 12 predicted proteins | sample Alteio_BWOrgCont_4_FD_152908 | JGI IMG/M metagenome (GOLD analysis project Ga0206882, IMG submission 152908) | Enriched cells from forest soil in Barre Woods Harvard Forest LTER site, Petersham, Massachusetts, United States -... | ecosystem: Environmental > Terrestrial > Soil > Temperate forest > O...
GATTTGGAAGTAGAGCAAGAGGCCTCCGTCATGAAATTCGTCAATCAGATCCTGTTGGAGGCTTATCAGAACCGCGCTACCGACATCCATATTGAACCTTACCATGACGATTTGCGGGTGCGTTACCGGATTGACGGCGTCCTCTACGAGGGAAAAGTCACGGAGTCCCTAAAACGTTTTCAATCCGCGATCACGTCGCGGCTTAAGATCATGGCCGACCTTTCGATTTCAGAAAAGCGGATGCCGCAGGACGGACGCATCATGGTGCGGGTCGACGGCCGCGAGATGGACCTGCGCGTCTCGACGCTTCCCACGCCGTTCGGGGAAAGTATCGGCATCCGTCTTCTGACCGGTCAACAGTTGCTCGACTTGCCCTATCTGGGATTTGCGGAAAAGGATCTGCAGCGGCTCGAGTCGTATCTCGTGAAGCCTCATGGAATCGTGCTTCTGACGGGACCGACGGGTTCGGGTAAGACCACCACGCTTTACGCTTTTCTAAAGCAAATCAACCAGGTCGACAAGAAAATCATCACGCTCGAAGACCCGATCGAATACCAAATGAAAGGCATCACGCAAGTGCAGACTTTTTCGAAAATCGGACTCACCTTCGCGCACGGCCTGCGCTCGATGCTGCGGCACGATCCGGACGTGATGATGGTGGGGGAAATCCGCGACGTCGAGACGGCGGAGATCGCCATCCGAGTCGCCTTGACGGGACATTTGGTGTTTAGCACTCTGCATACGAATGACGCTTCAGGCGCCGTGACTCGACTAGAGGACATTGGGGTCGAGCCCTACCTCATCTCTTCTTCGGTCCTTTGCGTGATTGCCCAACGCCTAGTGCGAGTGATCTGCGAGCGATGCAAAGAAAGGGTGGCGCTGCCACGGAATTTGCGAAGCGAATTTAGTCTTCCGGAGGCGGCCCCCGAGATATCCGTCTATAAAGGAAAAGGCTGCGACCCTTGTAAAGGAACCGGTTTTCGCGGGCGCACCGTTATCTACGAGATACTTCCGATCACCCCCGATATCCAGGCGCTCATTGTGAGCCGTGCTCCCGCTAACATTATTCGGCAACGGGCGCTTGAAACCGGTATGCGGACATTGCGCCAATGCGGCTGGGAAAAGATCCTGGCCGGCGTGACTACGCCCGATGAAGTGATTCGGGCGACTCTTTTGGAGGGTTAATGGCGAGCTTCCGATACAAAGCAAAGACGGCGCCCGGTTCCGTGGTCGAAGGTATTCTTGAAGCGGACAGCCGGCTTGTGGCGCTCGATAAGCTCGTAGGCCAGGGCTATTTCCCGATGGAGGTCCGCCCGAACGAAAAGCCGACGACGGTTTCCAAAATCCCATGGGTCACGCCTTACTCCCGCAAGGCATTGACGCTTTTTACCAGACAGCTCGCGGACCTCTTGGAGTCCGGGGTTTCTTTGCCGCAGGCGCTTGGCCTCATCGCGGAAGAAAGCGAAAACGCCGCCTGGGCCCAGTTGATTCAAAGAATCTTAAGCGACGTGCAAGGAGGGAAACCGTTTTCTCAGACGCTGAAGGAGTATCCAGAAATTTTCTCTCCCTTGTACATCAGTTTAGTCTATGCCGGTGAAACCGGCGGAACTCTCGCGGTCACACTGGGTCGTCTTGCGGATTTTATTGAACAAGAAGATGATTTTCGGTCCCGCTTGTATGCGGCGTTGGCTTACCCGTTCATGATCGTTCTAGTCGGGATTGGCGCGATCATTTTCCTGATGACATTTGCGGTCCCGCAGTTGGCCGCCATGTTTACGGATCTGGGCCGGCCGATGCCGCTCGCCACGCGTTGTCTGATGTGCTTAAGCGATTGGACGATATCCGCCGGCCGCTGGTTGCCGGTGGCGCTCGTTCTTGTGGTTTTCTTGCTCAGTCAGTCCAAGGTGCGCAAAAAAATCAAAAACATGTGGGGCCAGCTCATGCTGCATATGCCGGTCTGGGGTTCCGTCCTCCGAAAGAGCATCATCGCGCGATTTGCCAGGACGCTGGCGACTCTTCTGGCGGGCGGCGTGCCGATCATTGAGGCGCTGCATGTGGTCTCGGATGTCCTGGATCATCCTGCCATGAAAAAGCGTATTCTCCATGTGACGGCCGAGGTCGCGCAGGGGCATGGACTTTCGGAAAGTTTGCGCGGCGCTCCGGAGTTCCCGGGTTTTATCCGTCACATGATCAGCGTCGGCGAAGCGGTCAACACGCTGGAGAAATCGCTCAATAAGGTGGCCGGCGCTTATGAACGGGAGACGGAACGGGCGATGAAGCTGGCGACTTCGATTCTGGAGCCGGTCATGATCATCCTGATCGGTTCGGTGGTCGGCGTCATCGTGATCGCAATGCTTCTCCCGATCTTCCAGATGTCGGCTTTTGTGCGATGAAAAAGAATCAGCGCGGGTTTACGCTGGTCGAGATGATGCTGGTCGTGATTATCATTGCGACATTGGCCGCGATGGTCGTTCCGCATTTCGCTGGGCGCGCACAGGAAGCCAAGATCGCGGCGGCGACATCGGACATTCAGTCGAGTATCGCGAGCGCGCTCGATCTCTATGAGGCCGATAATGGGGCTTATCCCACGACCGAGCAAGGTCTGCCGGCGCTGATGGCACCGCCTTCCATTGCTCCGGTCCCGCAGCGGTGGCGCGGGCCTTACATCAAGAAAAAAGGAGGTTTGAATGATCCTTGGGGAAACCCCTATCGATACGCCTCGCCGGGCACGCACAACAGCGGCGATTACGACCTCTATTCGCTGGGACCCAGCGGCACGGAAGGCGGCAGCGACAACATCACCAACTGGGACAATGCCGCCCATTAAATTCATTTGTAATGGCTTTACTCTCCTCGAGCTCATGATCGTGGTTTTTATTTTGACGATCCTCATTCTCATGTCGGCGCCGATTTTTTCCCGTGTGGGGGACTCGCTCAGTTTTGAGACGAATAAATCCGATCTCATGAGTCTTATGGATTTTGCGCATGGGCGCGCCATCATGGAGGGCCGCCGGTATGGAATTCAAATGGATCCCCTGCTGAAAACCTATTGGTTGGTCCGCGAAGACCCGGACAATCTGAATGGGGATTTGATCCCGGTTTCGGAAAGGTGGGGACAGACACGCCGCTGGACTGCGAAAACCGAAATTCGTTCGAATGACAATCTCGTTGTTTTTTATCCGGACGGCACTGCAACATCCTTAACGCTCGATCTCTTGTCTCTGGACCATCCGGCAACAACGCTGCGCATAGACCCCGTTTTGGGAAAGGCCGTTGTCACAGAACATGGGTAGAAATGACGGGTTCATTTTGGCGGAGACGATGATGGCCTTCGTGGTTCTGGGCGTGGCCGCGGTGGTCGTCATCCAGTCGCTGCGCATTTCTCTCCGCATGAACAAGGAGATCGAAGAGACCTATCGATCTTCCCTTCTTATAGAGGAACAAACCTTGATTCTTGAAAAGACTGGAAACATCGCTTTGTCTTCCGGAGAAGATCCCGTGCTGGGTCCATGGTCCCTCCAAAAAGACATATTGCCCAGCGACAGCGAAGGATGGCACTTTGAGCAGATCACGCTCGAGTGGGGAGGCTCGCCGCATGCGCAATCGATGGCGTTATCGATCCCCTTCCGTGATTAAAAATAGGAGAGGCTTTACGTTGGTCGAACTCATGGTCGCGACGGCGCTCATGAGCGTGGCGGCGGTGGGCTTGTCTTCCGTCTTTCACGGCGGCTTGAGATTGTGGCGGCATTCCGAGAATGAGATGAGCTTTAGCGGCGAAGGGAGGACAGTCTTAAATCAGATCCATCGGGATTTTACGGCGGCCGTGGATGTTCCCGGCATCGGCTGGAGTACGAACAAAGACGGGATTTCCTTCGCAATCTTTCGCGGGGGGGGATATTTTAAATGTCAGCTATCGGCTGACGAGTCCGATGGGCTTGGAACGCTGCGAGACGGTTCTGTCATCGAATGAAATCGGACGGGAAGTCTCCTCGGTTTTAACGCCGGCGTCCTGCCAAATCGCATGGCGATACGGTTATCGAAACGTCGACGGCACGAACCCCATTCGCTGGGAAGAGACTTGGAACTCCGACCGTTTGCCTGCGGCCGTTCAAGTCGAACTGACGCTCTTGGGCGCGGACGGCAGGCGCGAAACGTTGACCCGAACCTACATCGCCCCCGATCGGGATCTAACCTTATGGACGCCCGCATGAGCAATGGAGAAAAAGGATCGGTCCTTCTTTTGGCCATCTGGGTCCTGGCGCTACTCGGCTTCGTGGCGGCGAGCCTTTCGTTTCGACAGTCGATGACGCTCAAGCTGGCCGAGTATCCTTGGGATGAACTTCGCATGCGCGAGATCGCCAGGACGGCCGTCTGCGTCGGCGCCGTGGCGTGGAGAAAGCAGACCGGGGCCTCTTTGGACCTCAAGGATCAAACGACCGCCGATGGATCATTCACGCTGCATGCCGAAGACGAATCCGCCCGGGTTAATCTGAATAAAGCGTCACCGCAGTCGCTTGAACAGCTCTGGGGTTCGCATGCCGGCGTCGTGGCGGACCTCCTGCGCCGGCGTACCGCGCGATCTTTTCGAAGTGTTGAAGAACTTCTCTTGGTGAACGGAATGACGTGGGACATTTTGAAAGACATTCGCGACAACATCACACTCTATACGTCGGGCGCGGTGAACATCAATACGGCATCCGCCGAGGTTTTAACGGCGCTTGGGCTTGATGCCGGGGTCGTGGCGAAAATCATCGCCCTGCGAAACGGCCCTGACGGCTTTTTCATGCAAGTCGGTGAAATTCTCCCCAAGCTTAAAGACCGGTTTTTTCTCTCCGATCGGGAAACCGACTCGCTCTCCGGCATCCTAAAAGAGAATCGCTTGACGACGCGTTCCGAGGCTTGCCGGTTTCGTATTCTCGTCCGGCTTAAGGACGGCAGCGCTCGCCGATACTCGGTTGTGACGCCCACGGCCGGAAGCAGTGACCATCCGCTTCTGTGGCGGGAGGTTCTTTGATGGATTCCGTCGTGACCGCATTTCCGCATACCCAGGCGATCGTCAAAACGCTGACGCTGCCCGCGGCGGATCTGGAAGAAATCCGATCGATGGTCAAGCTCTATGCGGCGCGACATATTCCGTTGCCCGAAGAAGAGATCGTGGTGGAAGGCTGTTTCCTGGAGCGACGGACCGATGGGCCTTCGACCATCCTCATGATCGTGGTCAGAAAAGAAGACGTTCGGCGGCATGTGGAAATGATTGCTCAAGCGGGATGTGCGCCGGACAAAGTGGTGTTGGATTCGATGATGACGCCGGAAAAGGAAGTGAAGACCTTATTTTCCACCATCAATCTTCTGCCGGAGGAGGATCGGAACCAACGGTTTCGCCTGCGGTTAAAAAAAGATCTGATCAAGACCGGGAGTTTCTTCCTCGCATTCGGCCTGTCCATGGTCGTTATGTTCGGCCTGCGTCGGCACGAAAAGCGGAAATATTTGCAGGCATTGACCCGGACCGAAAAGGATCTCTCGGCCAAGACCAAAGAATGGCGAGCGATGCAGCAGGAAATCCGGATGATGCAGCGGCAAACCTCGAGAAACGGATCCTTCTTGCATCTGTTGGCCGATGTCCAAGCACGGATTCCGAAGACGGTTTCAATAGAGTCCTTGTCCTTTGAAAAGGGTCAATCCCTCGACGTGGAAGGCGCTTGCCTGCAAATGCCGGATATTCTCAGGATGGTCGAAGCCCTGCAGAAAAGTCCGCTCTTCCCAAAAGTGGAACTCGTCTCTTCCGGCCGCCGGTCGATAGGCGGTCGTGACCTGGTGGACTTCCATGTGTCCTGTCGTTTGGGCGCGGGAAAATCCCCGCGAATGGAAGAACCATCGCCGCTTATGGCCGCGCGGGGGAATCCCATGGATCGTGATATCGCAAGAAAAGAACAAGCGATTCTGATTGATCGGGAGATCCTTCGGACTCAAGAAACCATCCGGCGGGATTACCGGCTCCTTCAGGCCCGAGCAAAAGGGATTCCAGAATCAGGCACCACCGGATTGTTAAAAGAGCTTGAAGCATTGACTCAGAAAAGCGGAGTAAAGCTCGAGCATATCGCTCCGCAATCCAGAGCGGGAGATCCATCCGCCAATGCTCCAGTGTCGATGGTCATCGAGTCGCCCTGGACTTCCCTGGCGCGGTTTGTGTATCAGGTTTATGAATCACCCCTGATTCTGGACATTGAAAGCGCCCACCTGCGCCTAAAGAGCGATAAAGACACGTCCATCGAAGGTGAATTTACTCTTGTATCTTGAAATCTGCAGGGAAGGAAGGTACTCTTATGGCACTTATGCGCCTATTGTTTTTGGACGTGTGATTTTTTTCATTCCAACGATGCTGTTTCTCAAAATGAGACCGGAGCAACCTTCAAAATTTATTTGCCGATGGCCGGATAATTTCGCTCGATGACTTTCCTTGCACTGACAGGGCTGCTCAACTTTTTTTCCTCTGCAGGTTTAGGCATTTTGGTCTATCGGAAATGCCCCGATCGGTCGCTGGCCGTCACCTATGGCCTCGTCAATTTTGCCATCGCAGTCTTCAGCCTCTTTTATTTTTTATGGCAAATGTCCGCTTCGACATCTGCCGCCTATTTCAACATGGAGGGTTTGACCGTCGCGGCGATGTGGATCAATCAAGCTTTTCTCGCTTTTATTATCACTTATGTGGGCATGACCCCTTTCCGGCGCGCGGTATTGTGGATCGCGGGTATTCTCAATATTGCCTTTTCCATTTGTAACTATACCGGCGTTTTGTATTCGAGCGTAGAGCCGCGCTTCGGATTAGGCTATTGGCCGAACGTCCATCCTTTCTTCATTGTTTACCTCCTCTTCTGGCACGTGGAACTGCTTTATACCTTCGGCGCCATGGTTCGGCGATTTCGGACGGCCGTGGGACCCGTCCGCAACCAAATGAAATACATGTTGATGGCCTTTGCGGTCGGCTATATCGGAGGAATCAGTAACTGGCCCATGTGGTTTAAGATTTATTTTCCACCCTACTATACCCTCTCCATCAGCGTGTACTGCGCCCTGATGGCCTATGCGATGGTTAAGCACCATTTGATGGACATCAATGTCATTGTCCGGCGAACCTTATTGTATTCGGTTATTTCTGCCGGTTTGGCTTCCATATACACGGGCGCGGTAACACTCTTGGCGCGTCTTCTTGAGAGTCATGCGGTATTACCGGCTCTCTATCCAGTAGGACTCCTCGAATGGATAGGCAACAATCTTCAAGTTTCCTTTGCCTATTCATGCGTGGCGACGTCCTTCTTTAGCGTTGGTTTAGGGCTATTTGTCTGGATTAAAGGTCGGCAAAAACCGATTAATCAGATGTGGGCGTTAACGTGTCTAAGTATCGCAGCCTGGAGTCTGGGAAAAGGCATGATGGCGCGCGCCGGCACCTTTTCGGAGGCCTATGCTTGGCAAGAGTGGTGTACCTATCTTGGTGCAACAACGATCCCGGTCTTGTTTCTGCATTTTGTGTTTCTCGTTTTAAACAAAAGACCATCGTGGTCTCTCAAATTGGGATATATCGCGGCGATCCTTCTTTTTATCCTCAATGTCACCGGACAACTGGTCTCCATTAAGGCACGGCCTCCTTTCCATTTTTACACATTGCCGCTAAGGCCATTTGGGTTCTATCTGGCATATTTCTTTGGGTTGGTTATTTATGCTCACGCATTGCTGGTCCGTGGTCTGTTTAATGAAAATGAACGACTAAAGAATCAGATTAAATTTATTCTTCTCGGCACATCCATCGGATTTCTCGGCGGTTCGACATCTTTTTTTCTGACTCTTAATATTCCTATTTTCCCATACGGAATATATGCGGTTCCTCTCTACATTGTGACGGTTAGTTATTCGATCTTCAAACATCAATTGATGGACATCAGTTTTGTTATTCGCAAAACCCTGCTTTATTCTTTGGTCTCTGCAGCGCTCGCCGCGATTTATGTCGGCACTATTACGCTCTTGGCTCATTTCTTGGAAGGCCAGCGGGGATCGATGTCGGCTTATACGAGTGCGTTGGCTGCCGTTTTCATTACACTGCTCTTTAATCCGATCAGGACAAGACTTCAGGTCTTCATCGACAGGAAATTTACCCGCGAGCGCGCCGATCTGGAACAGAAAATGGCGGAATTTTCGGCGGCTGTCGTGAATGAACACCATGGGGCGAAAGTGACTCACGCTTTATTCCGGGTTTTGGAAAAAGGCTTTCACCCAAAGGCCATTGCCTTATACGAAAGAATTGGGAACGGGAAAGGCTTCGGCAAGTCGGACTCGCTCAGCCTTCCGTGGCCTGAGCTGGAAGACGGAGATGCGGCGATTCAGAAGCTTGTTTTCGGAGTGAGCCCGGAATATCCGCTGGTTTTATCGCCGGAAGACCTTCAGGGATTCTCTCCACTCTGGCAGGCCGGGGTCCGCGTGGTGATTCCTCTTCAGAGCCGCGGAGAATGGACCGGAGCGCTCCTCTTGGGCGAGAAAAAGTCCGAAGAAACCTACAGCAATGAGGATTTAGTTCTCCTTCGCATCATCGCCAACCAGGCAGCGGTAGCCTACGAACGGCCGAAACTGGTGCGTGAAGTAAGCGGAGGTTTTGTTCATGAAGTGAAAATGCCGCTTTCCAAAATAAGCCTGCCGGCGGAGCTCACCTACCTTGAAATCGGGCGAGCGCTTGAAGAAGGCGGGGAACCGGACGAATTTCTGGAAAGGATCCAGCGTCGCATGCAATTCATCATGGACCAGGCCAAGCTCGCCGCTCAACGAGTCGATGCCTTGCGTGAACTTGGATCTTCCAGGGAGAATCAGCGAGAGCCGGAACCCCTGGCAGATGTCATTGCGAAGAGCCTGATCTCCGTTGAAGATTTGCTCGCTCAGGAACATGTGGCTGTAAAGGTTGAAATCCCTACAGGCTTTCCGACGCTTCGAGCGGAGTCCGAACAGCTCGAAATCCTTTTTGCCAACCTATTTAAGAACGCGGCGGAGTCAATGGCGACCCTTCCCTCGGAGAAAGACCGGCAGATCCATATCTGCGCCGGGGTGACCGAAGGACACGTTTTAGTCGAGGTGAAGGACAACGGCCCGGGGATTCCCGCAGAAGCGCGCGACTTAATCTTCCAACCCCACTACACGACCAAAGGCGTCAACGGAACCGGGATGGGCCTTTTCCTCTGTCGTCAGATCGTGCAGGCACACGGGGGGACGATCAGCGTCAAAAGTGAAGAAGCTCGTGGCACGACTTTCTTGGTCCGCTTCCCGAGAAGCCGATGACGGCTTTCGCTCTCTCAGGTTTGTTGGCCGGTGTTTCATCCATCGGGTTTGGTCTTTTTGTCCTTGTCACAACAGAGAACAAACGGCTTGGTCGTAGTTGGTTTTTATTTACGCTATCCGTTGCCGTCTATGGATTTGGCTGTGCTTGGATCGGCAGTTCGCGGGATATGGTTCAAAGCTTATGGGCGTGGCGAACGATGTATGGTCTCGGCGTGATCTGGATACCCGTTCTCTTCTTCCACTTTGTTTGTACTTTCCTTGAAGCTCGAAGGTTTCGTGCAATTCTGATTCAGTATGTCATCGGTTTTTGTTTTTTCTGCACGATAGGGACTCCGCTTTTCTTTGATCGTGTTCATTGGGTCTTTGAATCATTCTATTTCGCGAGAGGCGGAAGTCTCTTTTTGGTGTACTTCATTTGGTGGATGGCGCTTGTCGCTTATTGTCACATCGAATTGGCGCGGGCTCGGCGCAATGTTTCTGCTGAAAAACGCAATCAAATCAACTACTTCCTGCTCGCGACGGCGATAGGTTTCGTCGGTGGCAGCATGAGCTACCTTCCCAGCTTTGGCTTCAATGTTTATCCGGAGGGAAATTTCACTGTTTGTTTGTACCCGCTCATTATGTCGATTGCCATCGTGAGGCATCAATTAATGGATGTCAATCTCATCATCCGTAAGACGGTGATTTACTCCACGGTCACCGCCGCGCTCACTGCCGTCTATGTGCTGATCACGATAGGTATAGGTCGCGGCTTATCAGGATGGGTCGCGTCTCCTACGGCTTTCTCCGCAGCCGCAGCTGCCTGCGTGATGGCGCTGCTCTTTCATCCATTACGAATGAAGGTCCAGCGCTTTGTGGACCGGCATTTTTTTCGTGAAACGTTGGATCAGGCCATCTTGCGTGAAGCCACCAGCGGTTTCGTCCATGAAATAAAAAGGCCGTTAACGAATATCAGTTTGCCTGCCGAGTTAAGCATGATGGACCTACAGGATTTGACGGCAGGCCGCCGGTCATCAAAAGAGGTCGTGCCCAAGGTGCTGCAGCGTCTGCAATACATCCTCGATCAGACGAGTGATGCGGGCGACAAAATCGAAGCGATCCGCGGGTTTTCGGAGTCAAACGTCTCGTATTCGGATAAGGTCCATCTCCCGGAGATAATTCGAAAGAGCTTATCCGCTGAACAATCGCTGCTGGATCGGCATCATATTCATTTAAAACTCGACATTGCGGATGATTTACCGTTCATACGGGGTCATGAAAAGCAGCTTGAAATCGTCTTCAGCAACCTTATCAAGAATGCCGCCGAAGCGCTTGGGACGATGGAAGGCGGGGCCGACCGGTCGATCTGGATCATCGCCTGCAAATCCGCCGGTGGAGTAGAGCTTCGCATAAAGGATTCGGGTCCCGGAATCAGACCCGAAAACCAAAGCCATCTTTTTGAACCTTATTTCACGACGAAAGGTGCCCACGGCACCGGAATGGGACTTTTTCTCTGTAGTCAAATTGTGCGAGCGCATGGGGGGACGATCGATGTGCAAAGTGTAGTTGGAGAGGGCGCGATGTTCCGAATCACGTTCACAAGGGCCATATGATTGCGTTTGCCTATTCCTGCGAACTGACTGGACTGCTTAGTTTCGCGTTTGTTGTGGCCCTTTTACTCATTGGGCCTCGGCGTCCTGTGAATCTGTTATGGTGCCTGATGTGTGCGGCGATCGGTTCTTATTGTTTGGGTCAGGGAAAATCGGTCAGTTCTGCTACCGCTAGAGAATCTTTCTTCTGGTATACGCGGTTTCAATATCTCGGCGCCAATATGATCCCTGTCTTTTTTCTGCATTTTACTACGCTTGTTTTGGAAATAAATCGTCACCGCTTGATTGCGGCGGGGTATCTGTGTGCGGCGCTGTTGCAATGGCTGAGTTTTAGCGGCCGACTTTTTTATGTGCATAGTTATTCGCCGTTTCGATTTTATGGTTTTCCTTTGCCTTCTTATCCCATTTATCTTCTGTATTTCTTTGGGCTGGTTATTTACTCCCTTTGGCTACTCTATCGCCACATGGGTATTGCCGAAGAACGGCGCAAAAACAAGCTTCGGTATCTTTTCTGGTCGATGGCGATTGGATTTATGGGCGGCGCGACCACATTTTTCCCGCTATTTCACATCGCCATATTTCCTTATGGGGTGTTTGCGATTCCCATTTACATCATAGGAACCAGTTACGCTATTATTCGGCATCAGCTCATGGATATTCGAGTCGTGATACGGAAGACGTTGGTGTATTCGATGGTCACAGCAACCTTTGCATCAATTTATGCCGGAGTCGTTACGTTGATAGCGCGTCTGTTGGAAAATCGATCGATTACCGCTGCTCCATTTGCCATGGAAATCTTTACAGGGATCTTTAATGATCCGAAGTTCTACAGCATTGGTTTTATGGTCGGATTTATTTCAGTTTCATGTATGGCTGTTTTCGTCGCTTGGATCAAGCCACGTCGTCACGAAGCCGTACTTTGGTCCGTTCTTTCGTTCCTTGTGGCAGATTGGTTTTTAGGGCGCTATATGATCATGGATGCGTCTTCAGCAGAGCAGGCTTTTTTCTGGCAACGTGTCATGTATATCGGAGCCATCTACCTCAATGTAGTTTTTTACCATTTTGTTTGTGCCTTTCTGAAAAATTGGCAGAAGAATTGGTTCCTATATGTCGGCTATATCGTAGCGACTATCCTTGCCGTTACAAATATGATGAGCCACCTTTTCGTCAGCACGATGGTGCGCGCGAGCGTTTTTACTTTTTATGAGCATGTAGGCCCGTTATATCCGATTCATATCGCAACTTATCTGCTTTATCCCGGCATCGGCGTCTTTAGACTGCTTCGAGAGAGGAATAAAACAGACGACCGGGTATGGAAAAATAAAATCGATTATGTCCTTTCGGCCTCACTCATTGGATTTATTTGCGGCTTGACTACTTTCCCAATGACATTTAATTCTAAGTTTCCGCCCATTGGCGCACCGTTTATCCCCATCTATTCATTCATCATCGTCTATGCCATTGTCGCGCACCAACTTCTCGATATTGCGATTGTCATCCGTAAGACGTTGCTTTATTCGTTAGTCTCGGCTGTTTTGGCTTCCATTTATGTCGGGACTATAACGCTTCTGGCGCATGCGCTCCAGGGATGGCACAGTTCATCTTCAGCGTTTTCTTCTTCGATAGCGGCAATCTTTATTACGTTGCTTTTTAATCCCCTACGTCTCCGAACGCAGCGCTGGATCGACCGGCATTTCCCTCGTGAGCGATTGGACCCCGCGTTGCTTCAAGAAGCAGCCGGAGGGTTCGCGCATGAAATGAAGCGGCCGCTTTCCAAAATCAGCCTTCCGGCGGAGTTGGCGTTGATGGATTTAGAGCGCGTCAAAAGCGGCGACATGTTATGGGAGGATGCTCTTCCCTCTTTGGAACAGCGGTTGCGGTTTATCAAGAACCAATCGGTTGATGCGGGTTATATGATCGAAGCCATTCGGGAGCTCTCCACGTCTTCCGCAATGCCGTTTGTTCCCGTGGATTTGCGTCAGATGATCGAGCATGCGCTGATTGTGGAAAAGGAACTGCTTGAAAAATTTGGTATCACGGTGCGTTTGAGCCTGCCGTCAGATCTGCCGATGGTGACCGGCCGCGCCAAACAACTGGAAATTGTTTTCATCAATTTGATTAAAAATGCAGCTGAAGCGATGAGTCCCGCCACTGAGACGTTGGCGGACCCGCCTAGCCGTAGTGGCGGGGGATTGCCCCGTGATAAAAAGAGAGAGTTGTCTATCATGGGAGAATTCAGCGAAAGCGAAGTCGTCATCCGCCTCACGGATACCGGGTCGGGAATAAGACCGGAAGACCTCACCAACGTATTTCAGCCCCAATACACCACAAAAGGTCCTTACGGCACCGGTATGGGACTTTATCTTTCCCGCCAGATCGTGCAGGCGCATCGCGGGACAATGGATGTCCACAGCGAGCCTGCCCAAGGAACGGAATTCATCGTGCGGCTCCTCAGATAGGGGTGATCTTTCGCCATTAAAATTCTTCAGCAAAGATTAATGTTTTCTTCAGGGAACCTTCAGGGTGGTTTCGTAGTCTTTAGAGGGAGGGATATCTTATGACACGAGGTGACTCTAATGACGATTACACAGCACAAACGTCTGGCGGAAATCCGGATGCAGTGGCTTCTCGCCGGCGCGCAATTTGACACAGCATATTGGGAATCCACTTTCTTCCTGGAGCTGCTTGACGAACAAAACCGGGAGATCGCGCGGCTAAAAGAAGAGCTTCGGATGCCACGGACGTCTTGAAAATATTAAATAACATATAGATGTTATTTTAGTTGATTTATTAACATTAATATGTTATTTATAGGACATGCTTTTTAAGCGATCACTCCACCTCACTCCGTTGCATCGATCCGCCTTTTTGTTCGGGCCCCGCATG
>Ga0206882_1127_pt1 | contig 13676 bp, 11 predicted proteins | sample Alteio_BWOrgCont_4_FD_152908 | JGI IMG/M metagenome (GOLD analysis project Ga0206882, IMG submission 152908) | Enriched cells from forest soil in Barre Woods Harvard Forest LTER site, Petersham, Massachusetts, United States -... | ecosystem: Environmental > Terrestrial > Soil > Temperate forest > O...
ATCCAAGATATCGCGCCAGCGATCTGCACAGGAACTGAATTCTTCGAGCAAATCTTTCAGTTCTTGGTTGTCAAGGCTGTGCAAACTGCCCAGATAATTCAAAACAATTTGGAAATTATTTTCATCAACAGTTAGATAAGTGCGAAGTCTTGCTCGGGGATCTACAAATTTTTGAGAAATGCATTTACGGACACTTTTGGGGATAAAGTTTTCCCCATGGAACACCGAAGTAGAGAGAAAAAGTTTGGAAGTTTCATCAAGAAGGCGAATCGTCACATAAGAACCCGATAAAGAAATGTGAGCAACGTCTTGTTTAAGCAGTTCGTGATACAACTTTTTTAATTCTTTTTCGATGATCATATCCTACCACCTTTTTCTATCTTTGTTTTTTAACTTATTATTAAAAACAAAGCATCAAAAACACTAGCCACTATCTGGCTTAAGATTGTTATACTTTAATTATAGCCTAGGTTAGTTATTTTTGTTTAATGTTTTTTAAAAAAGTGAGATATTGTGTAATAAGATATTAGTTAAGATTTTATGTGCATTAATTCTTTAAAAGCTTGGTCTAGCTCTTCGCGAATTTGCATCATGGATTCGAAAGTGGCCTCCGCTTCAGCCATCACCTTTTTGAGATCTTGGCTTTCGGGCATAGCTGAGGAGTCAGGTTCATTGGAAGCACCTTCCGACTCCTGCATATAGTGCGTATAGAGGTTTTTAAAAGAAATGGGAGTCTCAGGATTGTGAGAATTAAGGCCACGGGCATTTAAGCCAGCCATCTGAATTTGCGAATCCCGATCTTGAATAAAGGAACGGCTTGTATTTGTTTTATAAGGTAAAGTTTTTTCTGCCTTTTGAAAATCTTCATCAGCCATAATTGAACCCCCTGCATCATGCACATGAGGCCCTTTTCCCCAATTCCGAGCCTTAAAAAGGGATATAGCATTTCAATGAAAAAAAGACCATAGATTCTTTTTATGTTGCAATTCCCATGCCAAAAATTTCATGAGGAGAAAAGATAAAAAGTGAGCAATTTTTGCCGATGGCCCGGCCATTTTTTCCCTATTCAGGCAATTTTTGGCATGATATTTAGATTTCAAGCACAAGGTCAAGTCGAAGATGGATAGTTGGAAATTTGCCAATCAATCGGAGTTTGCCCTTTTTCCTTTAAAAAGGAGTTAATTTGGGAAAAATGTCGGCAGCCAAAAAAACCCTGACGTGCAGAAAAGGGAGAAGGATGGGCGGTTTTTAAAATCAAGTGATGGCCATGAATAAATTTAAGGTGCTGGCATTTTTCCTGGGCAGATTTCCCCCACAAAACCAAAACTAAAGGCGCTTCTCTTTCGCAAAGTTTGGCAATTACGGCATCCGTAAAGCGCTCCCATCCTTTGCCATGGTGAGACATCGGAACAGCTTGGCGGACAGTTAAAGTGGCATTTAACAGTAGGACGCCTTGAGACGCCCAGGAGATTAAACACCCATGCTGGGCAATGGGAATGCTGAGATCAGTCTCCAATTCTTTGTAAATATTTTGCAGCGAGGGAGGCGGCGGCACACCAATGGGAACGCTAAAGCTAAGGCCATGGGCTTGCCCTGGCCCGTGATAGGGATCCTGTCCCATGATCACTACTTTGACCTGATCGTAAGGAGTTTTCCAAAAGGCATTGAAGACGAGCTCTTTAGGAGGATAAATCGTGCCCTGGCTGCGTTCTCTTTGGACGAAGGCGGCTAATTCGGTTACATAAGGCTGGCTTAGCTCATGAGATAAAGCCTTTTTCCAAGAAGGCTCAAGTTCAAAAGGACAAAACGATTCTTGCATATATTTTTCCCCGAAAATAAAAACGAAGTATATAGCATTGCAAAATGGAAATCTAGCAGAATCCTTTGATTGAAAAGGCCAATTTTCGCATTGACGAGAAAGGGGAAATATTCTTACAATGTAGGCTTTTAAGGTCGGGAGAAGTCATGAAAAATATTGCGGAAAACAACTTAATACGCTTTATCAGTATTACTAAAAAGAAAGATGGCATGTTTGCCAACTTTAGGGCTAAAGGAATCAGAGGCGGGACTTCTTATAGTGCATCTATAACGGTGGCGTTTGCAGAAGCAGAAGTGGATGCAACCGATGTGCTGGAAAAAATCATTGAAAAATGTGCTGGTAAAGCTGAAAAAGAGATTAAGAAATCTGAGCTTCAGTTTGAAGGGCTAGCGGCCGTCTAAATCATTTATATCTGGGTGTGGCGCAGCTTGGCTAGCGCACTTGCATGGGGTGCAAGGGGTCGTAGGTTCGAATCCTATCACCCAGATTCTTTTTCCTTAAGGACTTATGAAGGCTTGACCGCTTTTCTTAAGTCCTTTTATTTCTTCGGGTGGTGGATAGGTGGTGGATTCATGCATGTCATGTTTGTAATTTACGTATCGTTCAAAGTTTGTGTTTTCCAGTCATTTTTAGGAGCCTCAAATGATAATTCACTCTGATGAACCTTTAAGAGACCCATCTCAAGATGTTCTAGGCTATAGTTCATTTGCTTACCAATTAGCTAAAACAATAAGACACATATCCTCAGAAGGGACTGTACTAAGTATACATGGGCCTTGGGGCTCAGGAAAAACATCTGTGTTGAACCTTGTTCAACATCATCTTAAGCAAGAGCAAGATTCTCAAGTAATCGTAGTTTCTTTTAATCCATGGTGGTTCTCCGGGCAGGAAGATCTAACCATTCGTTTTTTTGCTGCTCTTAAGGCTGCCTTGAATCAAGCTGATGCAGGCGATTTAGCTAATCTGCTTTTAGATTTTGCGGATCTCGTATCTGAGGTAGACGTTCCGTGGTATGTAAAAATTGCTTATAGATTAATCTCTCAATTTAAGAAAAAATGCATCGAGAAATATGCATTGATTGATCAAAAGCGCGAGACTCTCGTTAATGCTCTCCGTAAGCAGAAGAAAAAAATATTAATAATTATCGATGACATAGACCGCCTGACAAAGGAAGAAGTTTCCCAAATATTTAAATTAGTTAAAAGCGTCGCAAATTTTCCAAACGTTATTTATCTCTTGGCTTTTGACGAAAACGTTGTTGCTCATGCCCTAAAAGAGCAATTTATTTCCGGCAAAGACTACTTAAAAAAAATAATTCAAGTGCCATTCGAGTTGCCCCAACCCGAAAAAAACGAGCTGATATCCTTTTTGTGTAAACGCCTTGATCAATTGCTAAGCGATCTGCCACGAGAACATTTTGATCAGCAGCGATGGCATACGACCCTTCTTCGCGGTATTCAGTATTACATTAAAACTCCCAGAGATGTTATTCGGTTAATGAATACATTAAATGTCACCTATCAATGCGTCCGCAACGAAGTGAATCCTGTTGATTTCATAGCTTTAGAAACTCTTAGAGTTTTTTGTCCAGATAGCTATCATCTAGTTCGGACCAATTCAACATTGCTGACAGGGGGTGGAGATGACAAATCCTCTAAGCAATGGATCGAATCTCTATTGGAAGGCAAAAATTCAGAAGAGCAGGCGGCTCTAACTTCCATTCTAGAAGCATTATTTCCAAAATTACACAGAACAATAAAATTCGATGCTGGTTGGCAGGTGTCCTGGAGGAAGAATCGTCAAATTTGTAGTCCAGATTGCTTTACCACGTATTTCCGACTCGCCGTTCCTATAGGTTCAATTTCACACACCGAGATGGAACATGCGCTATCCATAGCAAAAGATTCCGGAGCTTTTGTCACTCTATTGCTTCGGTTGAATGAGGAGGAAGGGGTTAATGGGCGTACCCGATTGCATGGATTTTTAAATCGTTTAACAGACTTTACTCAAGAAGCCCTACGACAAGAAGATATTCCCAATGTAATTAAAGCCCTTTTTTGCGTTGGTGATCAACTTCTTTCAATTAAAGATAGACAGAAATCTTTTTGGGATGCTCCAGATAATGTTTTTTATGTTTGGGACATTATCTCCAAACTTCTTCGACGAATATCTTCAGAAAATCGTATAAAAATTATTGCTGACTCAATAGGTTGTAGCAATAGCGTTTCTTTAATATTTTTTATATTAGGAAGATTGCAATTAGAACATACTGAAGACATAGCTTCAATAGGTCGACCAGAAAATCCTCTCATTCCAAAACATGAGGAATTGATCCCTTTGTTCCAATTGGCCGCAAAAAAAACAAAAAAACTGGCACAATCCCCTCAATTTTTACGCTCTCCTTACCTTCCGATGGTACTCAAATCTTGGAAAGAAGAAAATCCCTCTGAAATGAACGAATGGCTAACTGGAGCATTAACAAAGGATGAAGATCTTATCCAGTTCCTCAGATACTTCATGTTACCTGAATTTCATATTGATCCTTTTAGCGGTTTTCATCAAACTCGCTACACCCTGGAACTAGATAAACTTGATCCTTTTCTAAACAGCGACCAAATAATCGATCGAATCAGATCCATAAAATCAAAAAACTCTGATTCGCAAGATATTTTGAGCATAATTAATTGCTTTATCCACAGTTACGAAGAACGGTTAAAATGCTAGGTTTTATGTGAAAAATACTTTATTTTACAAATTCTGCTCTTTTAGAGCAGGCGACCCATCGAAAACCATTGAATCACGGGTTTATGAAAAAGAAAGCTTATGAAAGTTCCAATGAAAAAAAGTCACTGCTTTTTGTGGTTTTTCATTTTACAAACCCATTTTATTTATAGTGAGATACCTGAAATGCTAGCTCAAGAGACAATTCAAACCAGACTTTTTGATAATTCGAATACGAGAGCTAAAGCGACAAAAAAATCGGATAAAAAAACATCCGGAACTTTTTTAGATAACATGAAAATTCCCGTGCATAGATGGTTTAGATATTCGGCTGGATTTTCGGCTATTTGGGTAGAAGAAGTGTTAAACACATATAATGCTACTGTAGTGCTTGACCCATTTGTTGGCTCTGGTACAGTCTGTGTTGTAGCTGATAAGCTCGGTATTCACTCTTATGGTGTAGAATCTCATCCATTTGTATATCGACTAGGGAATGGAAAGCTATCATGGGATGAAAGCATTGGAAATTTTAAAGTTGCGATTACTGATTTAAAAAATTTAGCTGCAGAACTTAGAGATACGATTACACTTAATGAAACACCCGAATTAATTAAGAAGTGTTATTCGGAAGAAAATTTACAAGAACTGTACGCTCTTAAAGCCGCTTATCTCGAACTTTCACCTTCTTGGTCTATATCAATCAACAACCTAGTTTTTTTAGCGATTAACTCAATTTTGCGAGCAACGAGTCATGTAGGTACCGCACAGTGGCAATATGTATTGCCTAATAAGAATAAAGCAAGAGTGACCAACCCTTATGATGCACTTCAACTTCAATCAAAGTGCATGTTAGATGATATGCAATTCATGCAAAATCAATCCAAGGAAAGTCTCGCTAAACTGCTTCAAAGTGATGCCAGAACTCTTGCTGGTGTTCCTGATAATTCTATAGATCTAGTCATTACTTCACCTCCATATGCCAATAACTATGATTATGCGGACGCTACCAGGTTGGAAATGACATTCTGGGGTGAAGTAGCTTCATGGGGAGATTTGCATGAAACTGTAAGACAGTATTTGATTTGCTCTAGCTCACAACATGCATCCAAAGACAAAATGGATTTGAATGAACTATTAAATGATCCTGACATTCTTCCGATCAAGGAGGAATTAACAGCGGTATGCAATGAGTTGAATGAAGTAAGAAAGACAAAGGGGGGAAATAAAGCGTATCATCTTATGATTGCCGCTTATTTTATTGACATGGCAAAAACCTTTAAAGCGCTTAGGAGAGTTACAAAATCAGGTTCAACAGTCTGTATAGTCATTGGAGATTCTGCTCCTTATGGTGTTCATGCTCCTGTGGAACGATGGTTTGGTGAACTTGCAGTTGCTTACGGCTTTAAATCATGGGAATTCGAAAAAATCAGAGATCGAAATGTTAAATGGAAAAACAGAAAGCATGATGTTCTTCTACACGAAGGCCGTCTTTGGATCAAAGGATAATAATGGCAGCTTCACCATCACATAAGTTCGGACAGGAATTAGGTAACCTGTTGGAAGATTTAGTATTAAACAAAATATTGCTACCTCGTTTATTGGAATTCACTAAGTCAAAAAACTATTATTTAGACTGGCAAAAAGATCGTAAAGCTAGAAAAGGCAAAAAAGTAACTTGGGATGATAAATATGGAAATACTCATGATCTTGATTTTGTCATTGAAGCCAATGGAACTGAGGATTTGATTGGAAGACCTTTAGCCTTCATAGAAGCCGCCTGGAGACGATATACAAAACATTCTAAAAATAAAGCTCAAGAAATCCAAGGAGCCATCCTACCTATCAGAGAATTATACGAATTATCTGCCCCATTTATTGGGGTTATTCTCGCTGGGGAATTTACAGAGCCTTCTCTAAGGCAATTAGAGAATAATAGATTTGCTGTTTTATATATTCCTTATGACGATGTCATTAAAGCTTTTGAATCTATCAATATTAATATTAGCTTTGACGAACAGACTAAGGATACTGACTATGTTTCTGCTATACAACAACTTTCCGAGCTCTCAACAAAGAAAAAAATGGAACTACTCGATAGTTTTATCAAAATCAGCTTTGATGGTATTGAAGCTTTTATGAATAAGTTGAAAGCAGCTCTTGAAAGATATGTTACTAGTGTAGTTATTCTCCCTCTCTTTGGAAACCGTCATGAATTCCCCTCAGTCGAAGAAGCAATCAAAAAACTAGAAAATTTAGATATCAATCACCCCATTGGAACATTTGCCAAATTTGAAATTATTGTAGATTATAATAATAATGATGTAATCAGAGCTTCCTTTTCAGAAAAAGAATCATTGATGAATTTTCTTAAAACTGTTCAACACTAACTTGATACTCATCCATATCGAATCAAGTAAGATTCTTTTAGTACTTGCTGGCTACCGAGCAACCTATGGCCGTTATCAGGCAATATCAAGACGAGATCAGCTTGAATAAATGAAAAATGTTGCGTACGCAAAATATCAGGATCGCAAACGAGAAGCCCACTTGAGTTTTTTCTAAGGTATCATCCATGCATATAACGCCTTTCCGCAACCAATCGCGCTTTCTGGGAGCTCAAGCTGCGCGGTAACGCAACGCGCGATCAACAGACGGTGGACAAATTACACTCCCTCGGCTGGAGGACGCGTGTAATTTGGTTATGCTCCTTAAAGAATAAACAAACTTTTGCAAGCGATAGAATTGCAGATAAAATTATTAATTGGTTGATGGAGTCCCAACCGGAGAAAACGAGAAGTGACCAAGCCCATGCTTAAACCGTTTTGGACATTCTTTCCTTCTCATATCGAGAGGGATCTCTTCGATAATTATCGGTTCAGGAAGATACAACTTAATCGTTGAAACTATTAGCAGCTCACTGAAAAGAAAAAGGCGCTCGGTTCTATCCATTAAGAAAACCAATACCTCTTGCCCGTTACATAGCTTCGGACGGATAAGCTCGCCATTGCTTAAAAGAGAGTAGTTTGCGAATAATGCTCTCTTTTTCTGACGTTTATAAAATTTATGCTCATCTACATTTCTTAACTCTACAATCTCCGTTAACCACGAAATATTTTTTTGCAGTAGCTCAACCAATAGCCAATCTTCTCGGGCCTTCTCTTGTTCTTCTTTCACATTATCTAAGATTGGTTCAAATTTCGCCTCTGTCCAACCTTGCCCAAAAAAAATAGACAAAGCCTGTGCAAGCAGCTTAAGACACTCATTTGCATTTTCAAAAACACTTTTCAGAAATTCGGAGTGGTAGCTCAATTACCAGCTAAAAATAGACGGAGTAGTTTTTTTTAACCGTTTAAAGTTTTTCTTGTGTTGTTTTTGTAAAATAATTTCTACTTGCTGAAATTCCAGCTTCGGATTTTGCTCAAACAATTTTCGAAAACAACTCATAATAAGCAGTTTATGTCTATAAAAAATGTAAAAATCAGGCCGATGCGCATCCGTAGCTATAGGATTTAAAATGATTTTTTAGATATATCATGAGGGTTTTTTCAACCAGTTTTCAGCTCACCCTCGACTTCCTTTTGGGGTATCTCATTGGACTTTATCATTTCTACAACAAAGTGGTATCGGAACTGAATCTTCTTAGATAGACATTTCTCAGAAAAAATCTCTATCGTCGGACGTTGGAGTAGTTGTGACAAAAGTTTATGAGCAAGAGTCCTCTGAGGCCAATCACCTCTTTGCGTAACAGCCTCGGAAAATCGAAATAGCTCAAAAATGCCAAAAGCTAGCAATGACAACCCTTGCCAATTGAAACATGAGCGAGGATTTCTCGAATAATCATGTTTCAAATTACTGCCACGATTTTTGAGGGTGTTGAAAAGATCCTCAATTTCCCAGCGTAGACGTGCTTGTCTAGCGGCTAACTCACATGTCTTTGCTGAAAGTCGCCAAGAAAACAACCATTCGCATTCATAAATTTTCGCTTCTTCTCCTTCTTTAGTTCGCGTTTCCCAAAATCGTAATACATTAGTACTTACATCCTCCCCAAGATATCTAGAGTTAAACCAAGCATATTTTTGCTCAATGCACCACTCCTGTCCATCAACCCTTCGGCATCGCTTCACACAGTTTTTTTTGTGATTAGACGACGATGCTTGCTCATCGCATTCTTTAGCCAATAAAGTTAAGCACCCTTCTTTCCTCACAATAATGTACCCGCATCTGTACTCTTCAGCCAACCTAAGCACCGGTCTGTTCGCATATAAACCGTCTAATAGAAGAACTATCTTCATTCTAGGAAACGCTTCTCTGATAATTGGTAGAGTATATTTAAGAGCTATTAGTTCGCATTCTTGTTTGTGGGAGTATTCAGAGGTCGTTTCGAATCCAATAACTTGCTTAGCACGGATAGGATGACTATAGATCGGTAGTTTTAAGCCACACTCAAAGACAAAACTAAAGACAAGCACGCTATGAAGCCATCGCGTTTTTTCTTTTTCAGTCCCTTTGTTATAGACACGCTTCAAACAGCAATCACAGTCATTTTCCCCATTTGCATCTACGTGATGTGGATGATCATACGTATGTGTGTGGACGCAATCGGCGGCTAAAAGAAAAAAGTCTCCTGGCATTATCTGTGGATGCTGTTTAAAAAATTTCGACTGTTGAAGGTCTTTAAAAAAAGCAATCATTAAATTGTTAATACTTTGCTTGTCTAAATTTTGTATAAAAGTTTCTATTGTCTTGATAACAGGAACACAGTTTTCTGGGGCATCAATGAATTTAGCCATATTTGCCCTTGAATATTTCTCATCGCCGTCATGACTATCGTCGTCGAATTTGTTTCCTGAGCCCTCCCTAAAAAGAAAAATCGCCAAGGCTGCTTTCATAATTGCTTCTTTGGGGTAGGTAATCAAATTTTGGTTTCTTATATCAGGAATAATTTCCTCGATATGCTGAGAAATGTGTTTTCTATCTAAAAAGTGTTTTAGCATCGTGATTAGCTCAAGCTTAATATCTGTATTATTGGGTTGTTCTGAGCATTTCGGCATATGGGTAATTTTCTCGATATAGGTTTCCATTATCTCGTCTCTTTGATGCTCATCCGCCTTTAAAAACTTTCTACGCCAAAATAAAGGAGGTTTTTTTTGCCTTTTCTTTGAATTCTTGATCGGAAAACGCTTCAACAAATTCTGCCAAGAGTGATAAGACATCCCTTTTGGCCAGATAATCCTTCCATATCGAAAGGAGAGGGTGGCAGCAATTCGGAGCGCTAGGGAAAATAAGGAAATTCTTCTTTCTTCTCTCGAGGGGAAATCAGAAAGCTCTAATTTCTTATTGATCTTTGAGACCGGGAAATTTAGAAGTGCCCAAGCCTTGGCTGGAAGAAGTTCTCACCTGACTACAAAAGCACTGTTCTTTTTCTCATTAGAAATCTCATCCCGACATAGCACAATTTGGCACGCTGAAATATAAATCTCTGATCACCTGACTACCACATTAAAAGTCATTGTCCGGCGCATTTTAAGGCCCCTAGGAGCTTGCACGCCAAGTAGCCAGCCAAGGGTACTACCTAGCCCTTGTCGCGCAATTAACGAAGGTTTCTTGTTCATACCATATCGTGAGCAACTTTATCTCATTGAATTCGTTGCTTCCAGCTTTTTTATAAAGACCACGTAATAGAAATAGTTCAGCTGCGACTAAAAAAAAAGACATAGCGATGGAATTTGTATATAGTGTGTTTTTTCACAACAAAGCACAAATACAAACAGGATCACTATGTCTATACCTCGACTTTGTACAATTTTGACGTCTTGTGAAGGCGCGGTGCTGAGCACCGCGCCTTCACAAGACGTCAAAATTGTACAAAGTGAAAATGAGAATAAAAAAATTTAGTTGATAAGGATGGAGCATTTATCGCAGACTGGGCGTTCTCACACAACCCCGTAAGGACGTCATGCCATCCCTATCACCAGCCATTCTATCAATTATTGCCCCATTTGCGATACTTTTTTCTAAGCCTGTTTGGAATAACGTTCTCACACTATTCATTGGTGCTATTTTATGCCATGGCAAAAGAACCATATGTGCTATCTTGAGGGTGATGGGTCTTAGCAATGGAGTCAATTTTTCGAAGTACCATCATGTGCTTAATCGCGCTAAGTGGTCTTTATTATCGGCAGCTCGAATACTTCTCAATTTACTTGTGAATATGGTAGGCAGAGGAAATCTTCTTGTATTTTTTATTGACGAAACTCTTGAACGGAGGAAAGGTCCTAAAATTAAGGCTAAAGGCTACTATCGCGATGCTGTGCGATCTTCAAAAAATGTTACGGTCAAGTCATCAGGGTTGAAATGGCTTACACTGGCAATGTCATGGCGTTTTCCATTTTCTGAGCGGCACTTTGCCTTGCCCTTCATGACTGTTTTGGAACCTTCTGCCAAAAGTGATAAGCTTGCAAAGAGAAGACATAAAACTACTTTGCAATGGACCATCCAAATGCTGATGCAGGTTGTCCGCTGGTTAAAAAATACGCCAATTATTCTCGTTGGAGATGGAGCATTTGCCTGCGGTGAACTAGCATGGAGGTGCTTAAAACTTAAGATTAGTCTGATCACTAGGTTGAAGATGAGTGCTGGTTTGTATGATTTCCCACCTCTTGATGTCCCGGGTAAACGAGGTAGAAAAAAAACAAAAGGAGCAAAGATTTTCAATTTTCGAGAAATGATTGGTGTAACGGATCTTGGTTGGACAGAAATTATAGTCGATGGGTACGGGCAGAAAAGGAAAAAATTAAAATACATCTCAAATGTAAGCTTGTGGGGTGTTAATGGTTTTCCTCCTGTGCCAATAAAATGGGTGTTAGTGGTTGATCCAGAGGGTGAACTTGATCCATTGCCGCTGATGAGTACAGATCTCAATATTTCCCCTGAAAAAATTATCGCCCTATACATTCAAAGGTGGAACCTTGAGGTTACTTTCGAAGAGGTTCGAGAACATATGGGAGTCGAAACGCAAAGACAGTGGTCAGACAAAGCTATAGCCCGAACCACACCGATTTTGATGGGCTTATATATCATTGTATGTTTGATTTGTAATCGCCTACAAGAAGAACGTCCAATCGAGGTGGCTCAGACTGCTTGGTATGAAAAAAAAGATGCAACATTTTCAGACTTGTTGAAAACGGTTCGTAAGATATTATGGAAAGATAATTTTAATTTCAAGGAACTACATTTTTGACTCCTTCTGTGAAAATAACAAAGGGCTTGATGAGGTCATCGGAGCAGGAGACAGAAATTCACCGAAAAATACGTGGATGAGAGTCCTAATTGACTACCTAACAGCAGCATAATGGGCAATGACTTCTAGCAAATCGATTACTTTGTACAAGTTTGAGAGGCAAGCGAGGCACGAGCTTGCCTCTCAAACTTGTACAAAGTCGAGAGATCATGACAACAATCTTGTCAAAGAAGCAAAAACATTATTAAAAAATTTTAGACCATATGGGCAGTACCGGATTAGCTGCTAATCTTTCCCATTGCCGTAATAGGAGAAGCTTCTGCCTCAGCTGTAATGTCAGAATTTTGTGCCAGCGCATCGCCATTTTTTGTCTTAAAAACTATTTTTTTTATAAAAGGAGCGATTTTTATGGCAAAGGGATTGTGATTCCTAAAGCTACAAATGCCGCAGCCCATTCTATCATCAACTCAAAATCCATTTAACTCTTCCTAATTTTTATCTTTTTCATGATGAACGTCTTGCTGCAATGTAAGAAGCGCTTGGGTCATTTTCTGAAGTTCCGATGCGTACAATAATCCCTTCTTCTTGAAGCTGTTTTAGACGAATCCTAGTTGTCCGAGCGGATACTTCCCACAGCTTCATCGCCGCTTTTGCGCTAATGGCATTCTCTTTTTTCAGATATTCGAGGAGTATTTCCCCCCATGAATTGACTACTATTTCTTCGATTTGTTCCGAATAGAGCGTTAGTCTGAATTGATTATTTAATTCCTCAATAAGTGGAGGTTTGAGTCCTTGGGTTTTGCAAGTCTCTACAATGCGGCGAAGTCCAGATCCCCACTGTTCTGTGAGGTGTAATTCGCGAAAAACACGGGCGATAACGCGATTCCTGATTCTTGAGGAACCAGCAAGGGCTCTTTCAATCGTTTGCCCAAACGGAAGCCCTCCAGGATTTGTAAACTCTATGCGATCGTTAAAAATAGCGACTTGGATATGGCTGCCGGTCATTGCATAGTCTGTATGGCAGCATTAATCACAGCTTCCCGGATAGCTACTGGAGGATATTGCAAAACATCTGTGCGGTGCATACGACCAATATGACCTTCTTTCGAGATGTTTCGTTCAACGAAAGCGATGACTAGATCTGCTGCTAAAGGAAGCGGTGAATCTATGTCAATTTGATCTAGAATTTTCTCTCTAGTTGATCCAGCAAAACGCGCACATCGGACTTGTGAATCGGGAAAGAGCTGTAAACGGTTTATTCCGAATAAAAGAATTCCCCCGTTACTCGGATATTTCTTGCCGCTTCGAGAGGTCTCGACCCCCAAATTTTCAAGAGCCTGTGCCGTTGGTCGCTTCCCAACCCACTCAAAAACATTTTTCATGACTTCTGCGTCTAAATGCCCTTGCGGATGTGGGAGTTCATCATAGGTAACCTTCTTTGCTAAGAGACGCAACGAATCGAGCATCTCAGCATCAGCTGAGCGATCCGTAGATCCAAAGCGTACATAAACGCCCCGTTCGGGTCCTTCTGATTTCAAATAATATGGGCCTATACTGTGAGGCACGTGGATGATTAATAACTCTTTGCCGCGAATCGATTGAATTTCTATATCAGGGGTCAAAAGAGGAAAGATGCTATCTGTAATCGCATTGGCCAGCCGCTCTTCCTCGGATAGGATTTCAGGGAGGCCCACGAGAACTTTTGTCTTATCTTTTACCCCAATAATAATCGTACCGCCAGCGCTGTTTGCGAAGGCGACTACGGTCTTCATAATACCGCCCAAAGAACGAGCTGTTTCTTTGAACTCAATTGTTTTGCCTTCATTCTCGGCTAGTAGTTGTTCAATCATAATGGCGTAATAATAGCACAGCTATGCATTTTACTGTGCATTGCTA
>Ga0206882_1128_pt1 | contig 13676 bp, 8 predicted proteins | sample Alteio_BWOrgCont_4_FD_152908 | JGI IMG/M metagenome (GOLD analysis project Ga0206882, IMG submission 152908) | Enriched cells from forest soil in Barre Woods Harvard Forest LTER site, Petersham, Massachusetts, United States -... | ecosystem: Environmental > Terrestrial > Soil > Temperate forest > O...
GCGCAGCAGCCATATACGGTATAAGGGCTGCCGGCGGTGTCATTTTGGTAACGACCAAAAAAGGATCAAAAAATGGACAAGTTAACATCAATTATTCAGTTAACGAGGCGGTACAAACATTTTTGGGAATGCCCCAGGGCGTAGGCGCTGTAGATTATATGCTGCTGACTAATGAGAAAACGAAACGCGATTTCCAGAATAATTTTGTTAGCAATGTAACCCCGGCATATTCTTATGCCGACATTCTGCCATGGCTCAATGGTACTAACAAATCTGCCGATTGGATAGATCTTGTTTTCAGGAAAACAGCTAATCAGGTACAACACAACTTGAATATTGATGGCGGAAATGAAAAGATCAGCTATTTCTTCAACTTTGGTTACCAGAACCAGGACGGCGTTTTTAAAAGCGGGGATTTGAACTACAACAAGTATAATTTTCGCTCGAATGTTACCATTAACATAGTTAAAGGCTTAAAAGCGCAGGTATTAACATCGGGCTATATGGAACAGAGAAATCAACCTTATACCGATGAGTGGACTGTTTATAAATACACCTGGAACCAGATTCCTATAAACCAGGTTTATGCTAATAACAATCCGTTATACCCTAACGTAATGCCTGATAACCAGAACCCGGCTATCATGACTGATGACAGTGAGGTGGGGTTTAAGACGACTAAGAATACAAGCCTTACAAGCCAGTTAAACCTAACGTATGAGATACCCGGCGTGCCCGGATTAACGGCTAAGGCTTTGTTTAATATTGATTACGGGGTTTATGATTATAATCAAGTAAAAAGCTCATTTAATTTATATACTTACAGCGCAGCCGACAGTACTTATATCCCAAGCCCGGTAAATTCACCTTCGGGTATAACCCGTCAGTATGCCACGCATTTTAATACTAATAGCCAGCTAACATTAAATTACGCGCATACTTTTTTCCAGGATCATAATGTAAGTGCCATGTTTACCTATGAGCAGAGCCATGAAACCTCTGATAATTTTAATGCTTACCGTGATACCAATATACCTATAGACTATTTATTTGGCGGCCTGGCAAATTCAGATATGACGGCTGGTCAGGATCCCAATGGTTTAGGGGATGTGGCGCATAGGAGTTATATAGGACGGTTAAACTATGATTATAAAGGAAAATATCTTGCTGAATTCACCCTTCGCCGTGATGGTACCAATCTGTATCAGCCGGGTACCAGCGATCAATGGGGCTTATTCTCTGGCGCATCAGTAGGTTGGGTTTTAACCAAAGAAGATTTTTTCCGCAATCTGATCTCTCCAAATATCCTCTCTAACCTAAAAATCAGGGCTTCTTATGGCAAACTCGGTGATGAGGGTAGCGCGGCATACGCTTACGTAACCGGCTATACCTATCCCGTAAACTCTTATATTTTCGGGTCCGCTCCAGTGAATGGCTCAGCGCCAAAGCTTGGTGTCCCGGGTTTAACATGGCCGGTAAGTACCACAAAGAACATAGGGATTGATTTCGGCCTGTTTAATGGAAAAGTAAATGGAACTGTTGAAGTTTTCAGAAACGACAGGACAGGATTAGAAGCCCAACCTACCAATGCTCTGCCCGGTACGGTGGGTGCGCCAGTGCCCCCAATCAACTTTAACAGCGATAGGGTGCAAGGTTTGGACTTCAGCTTATCGTACAGTAACACATTTGGCCAGCTTGGCGTAAACCTTACCGGTAACATAAGCACAACCCGGTTGAAAGACATGACCCAACTACAAGGTGGTTTTGGCAATGAATTTCAACAATGGCAGTCAAGCCAATCCAACAGGTATCAGAATATATGGTGGGGGCCTACTTATGCCGGGCAGTTTACCAATTACCAACAGATATACAATTACGGCGTTAACACAGGTGGTGGCAATAATAATGTGATCCCCGGTGATTATTATTACCAGGACACGAACCATGATGGGGTAATAGACGGCAAGGATAATACGCCTATTGCCACTTCCGATATCCCATTATATAACTATGGCCTTACTATAGGTTTATCCTATAAAGGCTTTGATATGACCCTGCTTTTACAAGGCGCCGCCGGTGTTTACGTGCAATACGGCGAGCAATTTGCGTCGCCGCTGCTGTATGGCAGAAGCGCGTTAACCCGTTTCCTTGACAGCTGGCATACAGTAGACCCTAGTGCAAATGTTTTTGACCCCAACACGCAATGGGTACCGGGATATTACCCTGCAATGGGCTCACCGGATGCACAAGGCACGAAAGCAGTACAGAATGCCAGTTACGTGCGTATAAAAACACTTGAATTGGGTTATACCTTATCCCCTTTAGTTTTGAAACACATAGGTGTTAAAAAATTAAGGGTGTACGTAAGCAGTTACAACCTGCTAACGTTAACCGGCTTAAAGAATTATGACCCTGAACACCAGGGGACTAATGCAGATAATAGCAATTTTAGTACTGCCTTCGCAGGCTACACTTACCCTGAGGACAGGACCTTTAACCTGGGAGCTAACGTTTCCTTTTAAATTATTGACATATGAAAAGTATACATAAATTAATTATAGCAATATCACTTACAGCGGGAGTTTCGGTAACCTCCTGTCAAAAGTTGGATATTCCGCCAAAGAATATCTTCACGTCTGATGTTATATTTAACAGCCAGGCGGGCATTCAATCATTTTTAGCAACTATATACCAGGATCTGCCCATTGAGGATTTTAAATACTTACCCAGCAGTGCTGATGGTTCGGGCTCAGGTGGTGGTTACGGGTTTGTACACGGAGCTAATGATTGGACGAATTTTTTTAACGAAGCCGGGGCTATAGGCGAAGAGGTTGGCCCCTGGAGCGGTTTTGATATTGGCGGAGGCTTTGGCTTTTGGCCATACGGCGATATCAGGAATGTTAACATAATGATAGCTGAGCTGCCTAAGCATGTTTCTTCATTAACCCAGGACGGTGTAAATCAGCTTTTGGGCGAGGCCCACTTTTTAAGGGCATACTATTATTTTGGATTGGCTAAACGTTATGGCGGTGTACCAATTATAAAAGATGTTCAAGATCCGAGTGCACCATTGGCAACATTGCAGGTGCATCGCGACAAGGAACAAGCCGTTTGGGATTTTATTGGCTCCGAGCTTGATTTGGGTTACCAAATGATGCCGGCAACCAGCGATGCAGGCAGGGCTAACAAGTATGTTGCAGCTGCGTTAAAATCGCGGGCAATGTTATATGCCGCGTGTGTTGCCAAATATGGTTCACAAAATTTTGTCGACGGCGAAGCACGTTCAGCGGGTATAGTAGGTATCCCCGCCTCAGCAGCCACTGCATACTTCCAGGCAGCTTATGATGCTGCAAAATTACTTGATGGTGTATACTCGCTTTATACCGCAAACCCGGATAAGCAGCAGAATTATGTTGATCTGTTCCTGAAAGCCAACAGCCCTGAGAATATATTTATAAAACAGTATTCTAAAGCTAATAACACGGCCCACAGCTGGGATGCTACCATGTCGCCTCGCTACTTTACAGCCGATGCACTTTCGCGTTCGTACCCAACGTTGGATTTGGTTGAGCTTTGGGGCGCTTTAAATGTAACCAACTCCGATGGTACCCCCAAGCGTTTTAATAATCGTGCCGACTTAATGCAGGGCCTTGAACCAAGGTTGCTGGCAACTGTTTATTTTCCCGGTGCAACTTTAAGGGGGCTTACCTTTGATATGCAACGAGGTATTTATCCATCTTTCAGCGGTACTGCTGCTGATGAAGTTGCAAAGGCACCTAACTCACGCTCATACATACTTGCAGGTGCTACATCAACACTGTACCAGGGCGTTCAGGTTATTGGCTTTACAGGCCCATGGACTGGTGGTGATGAATTAACGCGTACAGGTTTTTATGTACGCAAATACGTTGATTACACCAGGGCACAGGCAACAGTTGGCCTGAACTCAAGCGTACAGCCCTGGATAGATCTTCGTTACGGTGAAGTATTGTTGAACCGTGCTGAAGCAGCTATGGAATTGGGCAATACATCCGATGCATTAAACTGCATTAACCTGATAAGGGACAGGGCCGGCGCTACACTATACGGATCTATCGACCTGGATAAAGTACGTACTGAAAGGCGCATGGAGCTTGCTTTTGAAAACCAGTACTACTGGGATATAAAAAGATGGCGCACCGCTGATGTGGTATTGGATAAAGCGCATTTTAGAGGCCTGATGCCATATTATGTATTTAATGAAAATAAATACATTTTCCTTGCCGAACCTGAATTGTTTAACCGTGAATATACGTTCCCGAAGGAAAACTATTACGAACCAATTCCGGGTGGCGAAATTTCAAAAAACCCCAACTTGCTGCCTAATAATCCTGGTTATTAAGAATTTAAAAAAATAAAAATTTAAGACATGAAAAAACTGATTAGTAGAATTTTGATGGGCGTAGCGATACTTGCGAGTGCTGCGTGCACAAAAATAGATAATTACCCTGGACCCAATGCTTCTTTCCAGGGTAATTTAATATCCTCAGCAGGCGGTAATTTACCTACATCAGGCGGCAGTACCCAAATTTGGATGCAACAAGTTGGCTGGACCGCTCCGCAAACTATCCCAAGTAAATTTGATGGGACCTTTGAGGACACCCAACTGTTTAGCGGGGCGTATAAAGTTATACCTACCGGCGGCGCCTTTTGGCCTATTTATGACACTGTAACTGTCAACCTTTCCAAGGGTACAACGCATGACTTTACCGTTACGCCGTACCTGGTGATAAAAAACTTCCAGGCGGTTTTAAACGGGACAACGCTAACCCTTACGTATGATATAGATGCGCCGATAGTAGCTGGCTTGCCAACTATTAAAGACACGCAACCCTATGTTAATACCACCAAGCTTGTAGGTACAGGCGCCTCGATAAGAGATTTCTCTGACGTGAACGCGGTAACTATAAATAAGGAATTTGTGGATATGACAGATGCCGAAAAATCAATGACGCTGACGGTGCCTAACCTTATACCGGGGCGTACATTTTTTGTACGTGTTGGGGTACGTTTAGCCGATAGTTACAATAGTTCCAATTTTTCGAATATAGTAGAAGTGGATGTTCCTAAATAATTAAACTAAAAACTAAAGAAAATGAAATTCATAAAAATAATGATGGCATGTTCCATCATCGTAATAGCACTTGCGGTTTTTAGCTGTAAAAAAGTGCAATATAAATCCAGAGACACCTCGTACCTGAAGCCACCGCCTCCGGATACAACTACACCGATAATTGATACCTCGGCTGTGCTTAGTAATTGTGATCAGTTAGATGGCTGGGGCATAGTAAACACAGGGTCAGAAATAACGGTAGCTCCAAAAGAAGGGAAAGGCTATATTCAGGGAATCATTGCACCGGGGGGGAACTTTATGCAGTTTCAGTTGGCGCTCACTACCCCTGTTGATACAAAACAATCCTTAGGAACCGGCGAATTAAAATTCTGGTGGTATATCCAGGATGTTTCCCAGATAGACCCGGGTGGCCAGATACAAATGAGCAGTGCCAACAACCCGGATGATTTCCGCCTTGGTTGGGGGCTGTCTTCAATTCTCGACACATTGCACGCTGGCTGGAACCACCTGCAGCTGAAATTCATCGATGCATACGGGTTAACAGATGCAGACCTGGTCAATTTAAAGGCTATAAATTATATGAGGATATTCTACAATACCAAAGCTAACGTAACTACAGCTCAAACCTACGGTATTGATGATATGAGGGTTGATGTGGCGGCCCCTGTTGTGATTAGTAGTTGCGATAAATTAGATAACTGGAACGTGGTAAATGGAGGACAGTTAATAACAGTAGCCCCAAAAGAAGGTACCGGCTATATCCAGGGAACCGTTAACGTGGGTGGAAACTTTATGCAGTTTCAATATTCGATCCCCAGCCCTGATTTTATTGATACAAAAACAACCAAAGAGGTAGGTTACTTAGAATTCTGGTGGTATATCCAGGATGTTACCCAGATAACACCAGGTGGCCAGATTCAAATTAGCAGTGCCAACAATCCCGATGATTTCCACCTGGGTTGGGGCTTGGATGGCATTCTCCCAACAGTTCACAATGGCTGGAACCACTTAAAGCTGAAAATGACCGATGCGTACGGCTATACCGATAATGACCAGATGGATTTAAGAAAGATGAATTTTATGAGGATCTTTTACAACATCACAACGGCAACGTCGGCTCAAGTCTACGGCATTGATGATCTGGAAGTTGCTGTAAAATAATTTTTCCTTAACCCTATCAATTTTAATAACTAAAGCGGTGGAGAGCATTTGCTCTCCACCGCTTTTAAAGAATATCCTTATAATGAATATATATAATTTGTTAAAAGTATTAACAGGTAAAAGTAAACTCGTATACCTGCAGGCTGCGATTATACTTTGCCTGGGTTTGATACAAGCTGCGTGCTTTGCCCAGGATAAACCGGCAGACAATGCACCGGTAGGGAACCCCTTTGTAAGGGATATTTACACTGCCGATCCATCTGCACACGTTTGGAAGGATGGACGGCTTTATGTTTACCCTTCGCACGACGTTGCCCCACCGCGCGGTTGTGACCTGATGGATAAATATCATGTCTATTCAACCGATGACATGGTGAACTGGAAAGACGAGGGGCAAATATTGCAAGCCAGCGATGTAGCATGGGGCCGCAAGGAAGGTGGCTTTATGTGGGCGCCTGATTGCGCTTATAAAAATGGCACTTATTACTTCTACTTCCCGCATCCAAGCGGAACAGATTGGAACCATACCTGGAAAATAGGAGTTGCTACCAGCAAAAGCCCTGCGAGCGGCTTTGTATCGCAAGGCTATATAAAAGGCCTTGAATCAATGATAGACCCCTGTGTGTTTGTTGACGACGACGGGCAGGCCTATTTTTATTATGGCGGCGGCGGCACCTGCAAAGGTGGGAAGCTGAAAGGCAATATGGTGGAGATAGATGGCGAGATGCAAAAGATGGAAGGCCTGGAAGATTTTCACGAAGCTACGTGGGTACACAAAAGGAACGGTATCTATTATCTTTCATACTCTGATAATCATGATGTTAATGGCAAACATAATCAAATGCGATATGCCACCAGCAACAGCCCTTTAGGGCCATGGACATCAAAAGGGATATATATGGACGCTACCGACAGCTATACAAATCATGGCTCGATAGTAGAATACAAAGGCCAGTGGTATGCATTCTATCATAACAGCTCTATTTCGCACCAGGATTGGTTAAGGTCTATTTGCGTGGACAAGCTTTACTACAATGCCGATGGTACGATCCAAAAAGTTGTGCCATCTGCCGCTATAAAAAGCAAATAAACCAATTATAAACATCTACCATGTACAAAAGAACAATTTATAGCATACTTTTAGCCTTGTTGGTTGTGATGGCCAGTTGCTCCAAAAAAGTAAGCATTGCCAAGAATGATACACCTGTGGTTATTGCAAATCCCAATGGCGACGGGATGAAAAATCCCTTTGTTACGGAAATATACACAGCAGATCCGTCGGCCCATGTGTGGGCAGATGGGCGTTTGTATGTGTATCCATCGCATGATATTGATCCGCCACGCGGCTGCGACCTGATGGATAAATATCACGTTTATTCGACCGACGACCTGGTAAACTGGAGAGACGAGGGGCAAATTTTACAAGCCAGCGATGTTTCATGGGGGCGCGCCGAAGGCGGCTTTATGTGGGCGCCCGATTGCGCTTATAAAAATGGTACCTATTATTTCTATTTCCCGCATCCCAGCGGAACAGATTGGGCAAACACCTGGAAAATCGGGGTGGCTACCAGCAAAAGCCCTGCAAGTGGTTTTGTATCGCAAGGGTACATCCCCGGCCTGGAATCATTAATAGATCCCTGTGTTTTTGTTGATGATGACGGCCAGGCGTATTTATATTATGGAGGCGGTAACATTTGTAAAGGCGGCAAGCTTAAGGATAATATGATGGAAATTGACGGCCAGATGCAAACCATGCAGGGGCTTAATGATTTTCATGAAGCAACATGGGTACACAAACGGAACGGCGTATATTACCTGTCATACGCCGATAATTTTGATGAGGCCGGTAAACATAACCGAATGAAATATGCCACCAGCAACAACCCATTGGGCCCCTGGACATACCAGGGAGTATACATTGACCCGACCGATAGTTTTACCGATCACGGTTCAATTGTTGAATTTAAAGGCCAGTGGTATGCATTTTATCATAACAGTTCCATATCAAAAAATGACTGGTTAAGGTCTATTTGTGTAAATAAACTTTACTATAACGCTGACGGTACCATACAGAAGATCATACAAACCGATTCAACCGGTGTAAAACAACAATAAACTAACGCAGATAAATAAAAACAACATGAGAATAAATAAGATGAATGCACTGGTGGTTATAATAGCTATGTGCATGGTAAGCGGTTGTTCGAAAAAGGGTATTACGCCTATAAAAACAGTAACACCGCCAACAGATACTGTTGACCGTACGCCATCGCCTGTAGGTGATGTAGTTGGTAAGGTAGTTGTTGGTTACCAGGGATGGTTTGCAGCAATAGGTGATGGCTCGCCCATCAACTTGTATTGGCATTGGGCAAACACATGGGAGCAGGAGCCATCGCCAACCAATACAGCTATTGATGCGTGGCCCGATGTGCGTGATTACACCAATACCTTCCCTACGCAATACGCAAATTTAAATAACGGCCAGCCGGCCAATGTTTTTTCGTCATTTTCCGATCAAACGGTCGACGTGCAATTTAAATGGATGAAGCAATACGGGATTGATGGCGCCGCTTTACAGCGGTTTAACCCCAGCGGTATTGAAGGCCCCATACGCGATGCCATGGCCGCCAAAGTTAAAATCGCCGCCGAAGCAAATGGCGTAAAGTTTTATATAATGTATGACGTAAGCGGCTGGACAAATATGCAAACAGAGATAAAGACGGATTGGACAAATAAAATGTCGGTCTATATTAACTCATCGGCTTATGCAAAGCAAAATGGCAAGCCGGTGGTATGTATCTGGGGTTTTGGATTTAACGATGACAACCACAATTTTACTTCGGCGCAGTGCGTGGATGTGATCAAATGGTTCCAAAGTAAAGGGTGTTATGTTATTGGCGGTGTGCCAACGCATTGGCGCGACCAAAACAGTGATTCGCGCCCCGGTTTTATGGATACTTACAAGGCGATGGACATGATCTCGCCGTGGATGGTTGGGCGCATCAGCAATGCGAATGAATCAGATGGATTTTTTTCAAACACAAATAAGGCCGATGAGGTTTTCTGTGCGGCTAATGGTATAGATTATCAGCCCTGCGTTTTACCCGGTGATCTGCAGGCACGCCAGCGGGCGCACGGCGATTTTATGTGGAGGCAGTTTTATAACATGACAAGGGCAGGTGCCCAGGGCCTTTACATTTCGATGTTTGATGAATATAATGAAGGCAACCAGATAGCTAAAACTGCCGAAAGCCAGGATTTTGTACCTGCGGGCGCAGGTTTTATGTCGCTTGATGAAGATGGTACAGCTTGCTCGGCAGATTATTATTTACGATTAACGGGTGATGGCGCTAAAATGTTTAAAGGCTTGATACCGCTTACAGCAACACGGCCAACAAAGCCAACACTTTAACAGCACATATTTATTCACAACAAAAAAGGCCGGTCAATTTTGACCGGCCTTTTTTGGTATTCTCTGCTAATTCTTGTTGAGTCATTTTGAAATTCTTAATAATTTACCAAATTACATTCATCTAAAAGTGTATAGGCATTAATAAAGATAAGTGCCTATTAATATGAACCATGGCTTTAGTCTTACTAATTATTATATTGGTGGCGGTGTTTGCGTTGAAACATTGGCTATTTGAAGCAGAGCGTAAACGTCGTCGCGATTACTACAATGATGTATATCTTAAATCAGATGCCTGGCAGCGCAAGCGTTATGTGGTGTTGAAGCGGGATAATTGGCGCTGCGTTTATTGTGGTGCACGCGCTACACAAGTCCATCACAATAAATATGCTAAGTATAATATTGGAAAAGAACCTATTGAATGGCTTGTTTCGGTCTGCAAGAATTGCCACGACTCCCAACATCATTAGGCCAAGCATACTTTCGGTTTGTTTGGGTTCCGATAAAAAAGCTAGGGTTACAGCGAAATATGAACATGCTTATTTCACATAAAAGCTTCCCCTTGCCCTGATATCTTCAGAAGAGCTACCCACCATCACTTTAAACTCTCCGGGTTCAACCACCTGTTTCATTTCCCGGTTCCAAAGCATTAGTTCTTTGCTATCTAATTTGAAATTAACAGTTCCGCTTTCACCGGGTTTAAGGCTGATGCGTTTAAAACCTTTTAATGCTTTTACCGGGGTTGTAACGCTGGCGATCACATCGCGCACGTAAAGCTGTACTACTTCGGTGCCTTCCACTTTGCCCGTGTTTTTTATGCTGAGGGTAATATTTTCAAACCCATTTACAGGGATACTTTTTTGGCTGATAGTTAATGCCGAATACCGGAAAGTGGTGTAGCTTAGGCCATACCCAAATGGAAATAGCGCTGATGTATCCTGGTCGGTATATATATGCCTTGAAGTAGGTTTATGATCATAATAATAAGGCAGCTGGCCTACCGAACGTGGAAAGGTCATGGGTAGTTTACCCGAGGGGTTCACCTTTCCCAGCAACACATCAGCAACAGCCAATCCGCCGGCATCTCCTAAAAACCATGATTCAACAATTGCGGGGATATTTTTAGCCACCCAGTTTATACATAAAGGCCTGCCGTTAAAAAGGACTACTACCGTAGGCTTGCCGGTTTTGTGTATCGCCTCAATAAGCCGGGTTTGCTGGCGGTTCAGATCGAGGTCGGAACGATCTTTTCCTTCTCCCACCTCATTTATATCTTCGCCTAATATAACTACCGCTATATCGGCGCTTTTAACCGTATTTATTGCCTTTTGCAGCAATTCGGTTCGTTTTGTGGCAGATGTATCTGTTGAGTACCCGGGTTCATATTTAATATCAATATCGTTCCCGGCCCTTTGGTGCAGCGCATCAGCTATCGATACTCCCTTACCTTCCTTATTGGCGTAACCGCCTAAATAAGCGCTTTGTGCCAGTGGCCCTATAACCGCTAATGAATGTACGCCCGGCCCGATAGGTAAAAGTGAGTTTTCATTTTTTAACAAGCTGATACCCTCCTGCGCAGCTTGTAAAGCTACTTTGCGGCTTTCGTCGGTGCGATTTACTTTTTTTAGCAGGCCTTCATCAATATAAGGATGGTCGAACAAACCCAGCATAAATTTTACTCTCAGCACATCAGATACCGCCCTGTTAAGGCTATTTGGAGATAGCTGGCCACTTTTTAAAGCCGTTGTCATGGCCTCTAAAAACTTATCGTGTGGAAAATCATAGAACTGCATGTCGAGCCCGGCGGTAATGGTTTGCGCCAGCGCATCGGCGGGGTTTGATGCCACGTGGTGGTTATTTAACGACATTCTTATGGCGCCAAGGTCCGACAGTACAAATCCTTTAAATCCCCATTCCCTGCGGAGTACATCCGTCAGTAACCAATGGTTATCTACACAGGGTATGCCGTCTATCTCGCTGTATGCAGCCATCATTCCCATTGCCCCACCATCTTTGACCGCTTTTTCAAATACATAAAGAAACGACGACCTGGCTTCCCGTTCGCCTATATTGACGGGCGCCATGTTACTGCCCGCTTCGGGTATGCCATGCACCGCGAAATGTTTGGGCTCGGCCAGTACGGCATCGTGGTCACTTAATTTTAAGCCTTGCATGCCCCTGACCATTGCTACGCCGTTTGCGGCTGCCAGGTAGGGGTCTTCGCCATAGGTCTCCTCAACGCGGCCCCAGCGAGGATCGCGCGGGAGGCAAAGCACGGGGCCCAATATCATATTTACACCGTGTGCCCGTACCTCGGTGGCTATAATGTGACCGGCTTTGTGCACCATTGAAGTATCCCATGCACCGGCTAAGGCAATTGGTGTAGGGAAAGTGGTACTGCCTAAGCCTTCATAGCCATGAAGACCTTCCTCAATAAATAATACGGGTATGCCTAAGCGTGTTTTTTCAAGGGCGTAACGTTGTATTTGGTTAATAGTGGAGGTTGTCAAAGGGTACAAGTCGTGTACGGAACCAATGCCTTGTGTACCAATGTTAATTTTCATGCTGTCAGAAACCGATATGGCTTCGTGGCCCTGCATATTTGCGACTTCGTGCCCCCAATACATATCCAGCTGCCTTATTTTCTCAGCGGTGGTCATACGGCCCAGGAGATCGGCAACACGTTTTTCAATGGGTAGCGCGGCATTTTTGTAAGGAGGGTTTACAAGTAGCTTAGGATTTTTAAATGAACAAAATGTCATTATTAAAAGAACCAAAATTGCGGCGTTCTTTTTCTTCATACAATTATAATATACTTAGTTAAAAGTTAAATAATGCTGACCGGTTTTCCCGGCCACGTAGGGTTATTATTGAGTTACATGCGCTAAACTATACCGGGTAGCTAATAAGTGATTAATAAAGCATTAAAAACAGGGGTATACCCGCTTTTACAGGGAAATAATCTATTTATGAACAGGCGGCGGCACGGTTTCGGTAAACGGCACTTGTTTCCTCAGCATTTTACCCGCATACCCGGTTAAATACAAATAGTAATCATTAGGTATATCATCCTCATAGGTTACAAAATTGCTTACGCCCACCGGCGGATTTTTAGAAGCTTTAAGTATAGCCGTGCCTTCATCAACCTCATCAAACATGGCAACATATAGCATATCGGCGCCGCTTTTTATGGCACCGGTAATTTGTTTCCAATAAAAATGGCCACGGTTCCGGGGGATCTGGTTTTGAGGGCTTCGCGGATTCATGTTGTGCCAGCTAAAACCGGGAAAAATGGTTGGTACATAATCAAGCTTATTGGCTTTGCACCACGCTATATCATCGGCAATACGGCTTTGAAACGCAGGGTAGGCATCTTCATTAAACCTGCCTACAAACCAGGGATGGATAATATCTGCCTTGCGCAACAGGGCATGCAGGGCGGGGTCCTTTTCGGTATCGCTGCCGAAATCGCGCCAGTAGGTTGGTACGCCAAGTAAAACAGCGCAGCCGCCATAAACGGGGTCATTCTTTAAAAAATCAACTATCCGTTCAGCCTCGGCGAGGCCGTATCTTCTGTGATCATTAAACCCTATGCCCCATACGGCAACCAGCGGTTTGCCATTGTGGTACAGCCAGGTTTGGTTATTGCCCCGGTTGGTTATTTTCAGGCTGTCAACCAAATGTTTCCAGTCCTTTATCACCAGCGAATCGCCACCCGGCCCCATACCCGAAAGGTCATACATTAATGAAATTGCCCGGTGGTATTTTTGTGACGATGCCAGCGCGTTACCCAAAACCACGTCGTTATGGATGCGCCCATGTCCCCGTTGTACATCGGCAATAAAACGCTGTACAAATACACCATCAATGCCATACTGCTGCATCCATTTAAAATGCAGGTCGACGGACGACGCATCATACGAGCTATACAGGTTAGCGGTGCTGCCATCGGCCAATTTAAATGGCGATGGATAGGTCTTTTTATACTCAGTT
>Ga0206882_1129_pt1 | contig 13660 bp, 14 predicted proteins | sample Alteio_BWOrgCont_4_FD_152908 | JGI IMG/M metagenome (GOLD analysis project Ga0206882, IMG submission 152908) | Enriched cells from forest soil in Barre Woods Harvard Forest LTER site, Petersham, Massachusetts, United States -... | ecosystem: Environmental > Terrestrial > Soil > Temperate forest > O...
CCAGCAGTAAATTTTGCGCCATTTACGTTCTTCGGCAAGTGTTAATAATGTATCGATAAACTGAACTTCATCTTCGCAAAAGCCAAACTGGCCGGATACGGCGGTAAATTGCTCGGCAAAGGTTACTTCTAATAATTCATCATGAGGGGCGTAATGCGGCAAATTTTCCAGGTTGGGATACGGGTTATCCCGCTTTTCAAGCAATGCCTGGCGTATCTTTTTAAGCAGCTTCTCTTTTGAGGTAGTGATACTTTTCATTGAGTTTTGAGTAGTGAGTTTTGAGCGGTGAGTTTAAGCCGGTTAACTCAAAACTCCTCACTTATTATTCCTTACTGGTTTCTGCATCCTTTTCTTCCGGGTTACGTTCAAATGTACCTGAATTATCGCCCACGCCTTCATGCACCTGGCTAAGCGCCGCGGGTTCCTGGTTTGATTCGGCGCCATTTACAAATTCATCATAAGTGGTACGGGTTTCAAAAGGGCGTTTACCCAATATCTCTTCCAGGTCCGACTGGAACAAAATTTCTTTTTCCAGCAGCTTTTGAGCCAGTTTTTCCAAACCATCTTTCTTTTCTATCAATAGCTGCCTGGTGCGTTCATAAATGATGGCTATCTGGCTGCGTACTTCTTCATCAATTAACTGCGATGTTTTTTCGGAGTAGGGTTTGTTAAATTGGTATTCGCCCTGGGCGTCGTTAAATGATACATTGCCCACTTTGGCGTTCATGCCATATATGGTAACCATCGCGTAAGCGAGTTTGGTTATTCTTTCCAGGTCATTTTGAGCGCCGGTAGATATTTTGCCGAAAGTAAGGTCTTCCGCGACACGCCCGCCCAGGGTCATGCACATGCCGTCTTCCAACTGCTCAATTGTATATAAAAATTGTTCTTTCGGCAGGTATTGCGCATAGCCCAAGGCCGCTACACCGCGCGGAACGATAGATACTTTAACCAACGGGTCGGCGTGTTCTAAAAACCAGCCTGCTATGGCGTGACCGGCTTCGTGGTAAGCCACAATGCGTTTTTCTTCGGGCGATATGATCTTGTTCTTTTTCTCTAAACCGCCAATTACACGGTCGATAGCATCCTGGAAATCCTGCATATCAACGGATTCTTTGTTTTTACGGGCGGCTATCAGCGCGGCCTCGTTACATACATTGGCAATTTCGGCGCCTGCAAAGCCGGGGGTTTGGGCGGAAAGTTTTTTAGCGTCGACACCATCGGCCAGTTTAACTGGCTTTAAGTGTACTTTAAATATTTGCTCACGACCGATCAGGTCGGGTTTATCAATGGATACCTGCCTGTCAAAACGACCCGGACGTAATAAAGCCGAATCCAATACATCCGGGCGGTTGGTAGCCGCAAGAATGATAATGCCCGAATCGGTACCGAAACCATCCATTTCCACCAATAACTGGTTCAGGGTGTTTTCGCGCTCATCATTGCCGCCTACCATATTGTTTTTACCACGGGCGCGGCCAATGGCATCAATTTCATCAATAAAGATGATACATGGCGCCTTATCCTTTGCCTGGCGGAATAAATCGCGTACACGCGACGCACCGACACCCACAAACATTTCTACAAAATCAGATCCTGACAGCGAAAAGAATGGTACCTGTGCCTCGCCTGCTACAGCTTTAGCTAATAAGGTTTTACCTGTACCCGGGGCACCTATTAATAAAGCGCCCTTTGGTATTTTACCGCCCAGGTTGGTGTATTTTTTCGGATTTCGTAAAAAATCCACAATTTCCATTACTTCTTGCTTGGCTTCTTCCAGCCCGGCCACATCATTAAAGGTTACCGATACCTGTGCCTCCTTATCAAACAGCGTGGCTTTTGATTTGCCAATGTTAAATATCTGTCCGCCGGGGCCGCCGCCTGATCCTCCTGTCATGCGGCGCATAATAAATATCCATACACCCGCTATCAATATGATCATCACAATCCCCTGCACCAATCCGTTTGATAACAGGTTATCACGTACGGTTAAAGTAACAGGTATTTGCTGATCTTTAGGCCAGTCCTTTTCGTCAGCCCTAATATCGGCCTTTAAGCCATCATAAGTACCGGCGTTAAAATAATATTGCGGGTCGGTGTCGGATGTGCTGAACGAATGCTGCACCTTGTTAACATCACTATATTCAGACTTGCTTAAGCTGCTCTTTTTAATATGTACTTCGGCAACACAAATATCGTTAGATGATTTATAGGCGACTACGCTCTCTACATCATGCTGCGCAAGCATATCCTCAAATCGTTTATTATCAATTTGCACGATGCTGCCATTGCTTGTATATAACATCCCTCCTAAAACCAGGGCTATAATAACTGCATATATCCACATAAAACCATTTTTAGGCGGTTTTGGAGAAATTTTTTTATTCGATATTTTACGTAACGGTTTTGGTTTTTCCAATTTATTGTCCATCATTTCTTTTAAATCAAACTTAATTACATTTGTCCCGATAGCTATCGGGACTCAACTACGCGCTTTTATAGCTTTTTATTTCGGCATCGCCCCATAATTCTTCTACACCATAATACTCACGTTTATCTGTACGGAAAACGTGTATAACAACATTTATATAATCCAGCAATATCCACTCGCCATATTCAAGGCCTTCCTTGCGCCATGGTTCCTGCTGCATGGCTTTAAAAATTTCATCTTCAATACTATTGGCAATTGCTTTAACTTGTGTGGATGAGTCGGCATGACAGATCACAAAGAAATCAGTCACTGAACTATTTATATTCCGGAGGTCTAACCTGACAATATCGTTCCCTTTTTTTTCCTGTATGCCATGTATGGCTAATTCAGAAATGTAAGCTGATTCATTTATCGCTTTATTTTTTGCCATCAAAAAGAATTAGTTTTGAACGTTTTGAGTTAAATATAAATATACTTTGCAAAATAACACATTTTCGGCATTATTTGTTGGACAAAATTTACTGACATTAAAAGAAGTTGACTCGACCAACAATTTCCTCAAAAACTTATTGTCAAATTCCAAGCCATTGCCCGAAGGAACGGTCATTATGGCAGAAAACCAATTTACCGGGCGCGGGCAGCAAGAGAACCGCTGGCATAGCGAACCCGGCAAAAATTTAACATTCAGCGTGTTGCTTAAGCCCTCTTTTCTGGGTGTTTTAAACCAGTTCGACCTTACACGGGCCATAAGCCTGGGAGTTTTTGATGCTTTGCAGCCGACATTGGGTGACCAGTTAAAAATAAAATGGCCCAACGATATTTATTACGGCGACCGCAAGCTTGGCGGAATGCTGATAGAAAATATAGTACAGGGCGGCCAAATAAAAAACGCCATTATTGGCATTGGGTTGAACGTTAACCAGGAAAATTTTGACGCGGGGGCATCAAATGCTGTCTCGGTAAAGCAAATCTTACAAAGAGATTATGATTTACGGATTTTATTATTAGAGATTTGCAACCACATTGAAGCTTATTATTTGAATTTAAAAGCCGGTAAAGTTGATTTTGTAAGGAATGAGTATTTAAAACGACTATATTGGTTGAATGAAAACAAAAGCTTTAAAACCCAAAGCCATGTTTTTGAGGGGAAAATTACCAATGTGAAAGACAACGGTTTGCTGGTCGTAACGGTTGGTGATAAAGAAACAGCATACAATTTAAAGGAAATTGAATTTTTAAATAAACCAGGCATAAACTAAAATGAAGAAATTACTAATAGCAATGGCCGTAATGGCTGCAACGCTGGGCGCTAAGGCACAAATTGAAGCCCCGGTAAAATGGTCGTACGCGGCTAAGAAAACCAGCCCAACCGAGGCCGTGGTTTTTATAAAAGCTACCGTTGAACCAGGCTGGCATATTTATTCGTTAAATGTAAAGGACGGCGGCCCTATTAAAACCTCGTTTACATTCGCCAAATCGCCCGAATATACTTTGGAGGGTAAACCAACGGAACCCAAGCCCATAACTAAATACGAAAAAACGTTTAGCATGAATGTAAGCTATTTTGAAAAGGAAGTTGTATTTCAGCAAAAGGTTAAGCTAAACTCTCCCAATGCATCGGTTGTTAAAGGCAAACTGGAATACATGACCTGCAACGACCATAAATGCCTTCCCCCGGATGATATTGAATTTTCTATACCATTGGGTAAATAATTTCATAAAGGGCGATGAAGAAATTATTGTTCCTGCTTATTGTATTTGCTATGGGCTTAAGCGCCTTGGCGCAAATAACACACCCGGTAAAATGGTCGTATGCTGCAAAGCGGTTAAACAATAACGAGGCGGTTGTATTTTTAAAGGCAACAATACAGGATGACTGGCATATTTATTCATTAGATGGTAAAGCTGGCGGCCCGGTAAAAACCTCGTTTACCTTTTCTCCATCAAAAGACTATAAACTATCGGGTAAACCAATTGAGCCCATCCCTAAATCGAAATTCGAAAAGTCGTTTGGTTTTAATGTGGGTTATTTTGAAAAAGAAGTTGTTTTTCAGCAGAAGATCCGGTTAAACTCATCTGACGAGACCTTTATTAAAGGCAAACTGGAATACATGACTTGTAATGACATCCATTGTAACCCGCCCGAAGATATAGACTTTAGCATTCCATTAGGCAAATAATTGCATCATGAAAGTAACCCGTAATATATTACCCGTATTTATTACTATTATAGCGTTTTGGCTGGCGGGAATTGCACCAGCTAAAGCTTTTCAAAAGCAAAAGGCTGATACCGTTTCAACAGCAGGTGTTACTTTTACAGACATACCCACCGCCGCCGATAGTGTACAAAAACAAATGCAGGCAACACTTGCAAAAACTAAATCGGCGCTTAAAGATGTGCAGGCAGCAACAGCCAAAGCAAAAGCGCTTGAGGCCGGAAAGCCAAAAACACTTTGGGAAATATTTATTGCCGGGCTTTTAGGGGGCTTCGCGGCATTTTTGATGCCGTGTATCTATCCCATGCTACCGTTAACCATCAGCTTTTTCACCAAAAAGGCGGGCAGCCGCAGCCGGGCCGTGTTTCAGTCGCTGCTTTACGGGCTTTCCATTATTGGGATCTATGTTTTTTTAGGATTATTGATCACATTAATTTTTGGCCCGTCGGCTTTAAACGCGCTGGCGACCAACGGCATATTTAACCTGTTTTTCTTTTTGCTGCTGGTTGTTTTTGGCATATCCTTTTTTGGGGCATTTGAAATTACGCTGCCCAGTTCGCTGGCTAATAAACTGGATGAAAACTCGGACAAGGGCGGGCTGGTGGGTATATTTTTTATGGCCTCAACTTTAGTAGTGGTTTCATTTTCCTGTACGGGCCCTATTATCGGTTCGGTGCTGGTTGACGCGGCCACCAAGGGCGAGCGGCTTGGCCCTGCAATTGGAATGTTTGGATTTTCATTGGCCCTGGCGTTACCTTTTACTTTGTTTGCCTTATTCCCGTCAGCATTAAAGAGCCTGCCAAAATCGGGCGGCTGGCTAAACAGTGTTAAAGTAGTTTTAGGGTTTATTGAAATAGCCTTTTCCTTAAAATTTTTATCAAATGTAGATTTGGCCTATCACTGGAACTGGTTTGACCGCGAAATATTTTTATCGTTATGGATAGCCATCGGGCTTTTAATGGGCTTATATCTTATCGGCAAAATAAAATTCGCGCATGACAGCGAATTAACGCATATGTCTGTTCCGCGTACTTTTATATCCATTATTGTTTTCGCATTTGTAATTTATATGGTGCCGGGATTATGGGGCGCGCCGCTAAAATCCATCAGCGCTTTTTTACCGCCGTTAAGTACGCAGGATTTTGACCTTTCGGCAGGGGTTGGCGGCAGTGTTGCTCCAACTGAAGCTAACACATCGGCAGATTTAAAAACAAAGAAATACGAAGAACTTTTTAAACGGATGCCGAAAGTAAAAGGAATTTCTGACTGGTACGATTACGACCAGGCTATTGAAGTATCAAAACAGGTGCATAAGCCTATACTAATAGATTTTACCGGGTGGAACTGCGTGAACTGCCGCGAAATGGAAGCAAACGTATTCCCCAACCCTGAAATTATAAAAAGGCTTCAAAATGATTTTGTAATACTACAATTGGTAATTGATGATAAAACCGAGTTGCCCGCTACAGAACAATTCACATCGCCGCTTACCGGAAAGAAAGTCACTACATTAGGCGGAAAATGGCTGGATAAGGAAGAATCAAAATATAATTCAAACGCGCAGCCGTTTTATGTCATCATCAACGAAAAAGGCGAAACCCTGGTACCACCGCAAGGGGCTAACTTCCACATTAATGAATACAAAGATTATTTAGATAGTGGCATCGCGGCTTATAAGAAGTAAAAAATTAATATAAATTTGCGCAACTTTTAGAAGATAACCCGGTTATCATTTAAGTACTACTTTTTACATCACCACGTAGCGCTATCTACTAATGACGCAAATTAAACGAATAGGAGTTTTAACATCAGGCGGCGATTCCCCGGGAATGAATGCAGCCATCAGGGCGGTTGTACGAACGGCTATTTATTACGATCTTGAAGTTACCGGGATCGGTCGCGGATATCATGGGTTAATTAAAGGCGAATTTTTTCCGATGGACCGGAAATCGGTTTCAAATATTATTCAACGTGGCGGTACAATATTAAAAACAGCCCGCAGCAATTCGTTCAGAACTTTTGAGGGCCGCAAAAGCGCCTACGAACATTTAATAAACAACGGCGTTGATGCGTTGATTGCCATTGGAGGAGATGGCACCTTCAGGGGGGCAGAAACTTTTGGGAAGGAATTTGATTATCCAATCATCGGAATGCCGGGAACGATTGATAACGACCTGATAGGCACAGATTTTACTATTGGCTATGATACAGCAATAAATACGGCCGTTGAAGCCATTGATAAAATACGGGATACGGCAGAATCGCATGCCCGCTTATTTATTGTAGAGGTAATGGGCCGCGATTCGGGCCTGATCGCGCTGCGAACCGGTATAGGCGCCGGGGCCGAGAATGTTTTAATACCCGATACCAGCTCAAACATGGATGCCTTGTTTGACCGGTTGGAAAACGGCCGCAAGGATAAATCGTCAAGAATTGTTATTGTTGCTGAGGGTGAAGAGCCGGGCACGGCTTTTGAAATTGGCCGTGTCATCAAAGAAAAATACCCTAACTATGATACCCGTGTTTCGGTGCTGGGGCATATCCAGCGCGGCGGCCGCCCAAGTTGTATGGACAGGGTGTTAGCCAGTCGCCTTGGCGTAGCAGCTGTTGAGGGGTTAAAGGACGGGCGCAGGAATGAAATGGTTGGCCTGGTGCATGATGAAATAGTATTTACCCCCTTGGAGAAAGCCATCAAACACCATATCGATATTAACCCGCACTTTTTAAAGATTGTGGAGATATTGTCGTTGTAGATACAATACTTTCATAAATACACTGCCGCCACTGTAAAATTAATGCAGGTGTTAGAGCAATTTTCCGTTTATCGCCGACCCGGTTCCAGTAGGTTTGGTGATGGATCAAAGCAATGAATTTTGAAATTAAAAGCGCACGAGTGAGCTAATATCGACAGAAATCCGATGGGCAATGTAGAAATAGCAATCGTTTGACCGAATCACAGCCCAAAAATTACTAAATCAACTTTAGCCTTTTAGGATTTTGTCGCGTTCCCCAAAATACAAGTAAGTTAACTGTTGTTCTATCTTCTGATATTTGATATATAAGTATTACATTTTCATGTACTACCGCTTCCCGTATCAATGGATCTTTTCGGTGCTGTTTGAACAGAAGAGGGTTGGATATTATTTTTTCGATTAGTGAATCTGTCCGGGAAATGAAATGGTGTATTTCTTTTTCTGTCCATCGGAAATTTAAGTATTCAATAATTTCAGCATATGTCCGTTTCGCTTTATCAGACCATAAAACAACTATTGCGGACATTTTAGTAGTTATACTTTTGTTTTATTTCATTCATAACAGACTCGTGCGAACTTACGCGCCCATTTTTCACATCATCCAATCCTTCCTGGATAGCAGCCCTTAATTCTATATCATTTTGAAGATCAAATAACGCATTTTGTAGTTTTTCTCTTTCAATATTGTCCATGTTTTGCAGGGACGCAATGATATCTTCAATACTCAATTTTACTTGTACCGTTAACATAACCCGAATTTACGATTTATTCTTTTAAAAAAAATGTATTACACTTAATAATTTGCCTTTTCAGTCGTTTGTATCTTCACAAAAAATCACTCAAAACCAATTCCACGACTTCTTCACCTACAAGGCTACCCATTGCTACGCCCATACCGTTGCACCTTACCGCGCAAAATATATTGGGTTCAACTTGTTTAACGATCGGGCTAATATCTTCGCCAAAGCCCATGATGCCGCTCCACCAATAATCAATTTCAAAGTTTTGGTTGGGCAGTACCATCTCCTTTAAATATTCGGTTAATTTTTGCCTAACCGGTTCTGTTTGTCCAAACTCCCAGGTTTGCTCGGTATTAAAATCAATGTTGCGGCCACCGCCAAACAGTACCCGGTTATTAATATTGCGGAAATAATAATAACCCTCGTTAAAATGGTAAGTGCCCGTTAATTTTAACCCGGCTATTGGTTTGGTTACCAATACCTGCCCGCGACCGGGTGTAACTTTCAAACCGGGAAATAACTGGTTGGCAAAAGCATTGGTAGCCAATATTACTTTGCCGGTTTTGAAATTGCCTTGCGAAGTAAGAAGGTTTATGGAATTATTTTCAGTTTCGATCTTTTGTATCTCGCAATTATTCAAAACCAGCACACCCTGGTCATAAACTTTATTCAACAAGGTCCGCATCATTTTGCCCGTATCAATTTGGCCCTCAAAAGCATTACAGATCATCCGGCTTACGCCTTTAAACCCGAAACCGCTTATCTTTTTGTCGGCAACCGAATAAATATCCGGCGAACCAATTGCCTGTCCGAATAACTGATTGAATTTACCTACCTGGTCTATGCAATACTCAGCCTTTTCCGCTTCATCACTCCTGAATAATTCATAGCCTCCATGCTGTTGATAATCAATGTTATCATCGCCCAAATTTTGCCTTAACCGTTGCAGTCCCCGCCATTTATAATCAACCATGCGCAGCACTTCTTCTTCGGATGACCTATCCAGGTAAGCAATTTGCTCTGATACCGTACCAAAGCAGGCAAACCCCGCGTTTTTTGTGCTGGCCCCTGTGGGTAAAAAGCCCCGTTCTAATACCAGCACCTTTAAGGCGGGTTGTTGCTTTTTTAAATGCAACGCGGCACTTAAGCCAACCAACCCGCTGCCGATGATGATCACATCGGCATTGTCAACAAAGGCGGTCCGCTCCCAGTATGAAAAGGTGTTTGTTGTCATGCTGGTCAAAAATATGGTTTTTGGTTGAAAAGGGTTGTAAAAGTTGTAAGGGTTATAAATGTTTATAAAATCTTCAAGGCCACAACATTTACACTCACCCAAACTCTAATGCCAATCTAATTTTACTTTAGAAACAATTGAGCGTCATAGTTGTAGTGTAACAAACCCATGACATGAAAAGAATAGCAACAGTATTTATTTTAACAGCGGCAATGGCCTTTGGCGTATCAAAGACGGATGCACAAATTAGTATAGGCGTAGGGGTCTCGATCAGGATCGCGCCGCCTCCAATTCCCGTTTATGTGCAACCTGCCTGCCCTACCGATGGTTATTTATGGGAGCCCGGTTATTGGGGTTACGATGATGCCGACGGCTACTATTGGGTGCCCGGTGTATGGGTAGCCCCGCCGCAGGTGGGCGTATTATGGACTCCGGGTTACTGGGGTTATGATGGCAGCCTGTATGGTTTCCATGCAGGTTATTGGGGACCGCATATTGGCTTTTATGGCGGCGTTAACTATGGCTTTGGCTATGGTGGCGTAGGTTTTATAGGCGGCGGTTGGCAGGGCGGAGCTTTCCGCTACAACACAGCAGTTATGAATGTTAATGTAAACGTTGTGCATAATACTTATGTAGACCGTACCGTAATTAATAATACCACCGTGAACAACCGCGCCAGCTTTAACGGCCCCGGTGGCGTTACCCGGCAACCACAACCGCAGGAACGGCAGGCAATGAACGAACAGCATATACAGCCAACTGCCGAGCAAACATCGCACGCGCAAATGGCAAGCAAGGACCATAACCAGTTAGCCTCTGTAAATAACGGGCATCCCGCAGCAGCGGCGATGAACAAAGTAAATGGCCGCCCGGTTGATGAGCAGGGCCATGCGGCAACTGCTTCAACATTGGGGCACGCCAATGCTGCGGCAAACAGACCTGCAAATAATCCCAATGCCGGAGTAAACAGACCAGCAGGTAATCCTAATCCCGTTGCAAACAGGCCGGCTACAGGTAATGCCAACGCTAACCGCCCGGCAAATGCCCCGCAACAGCCGGCAAATAATACTCCGGCAAAACAACAACCGCAGGCGCAGCCAAAGCAACAGCCACACGCGCAGCCGCAACAACATGCACAACCGCAGCAACGCCCGGCACCAAAGCCGCGTCCGCAGCCGCCTCACGAAGAGCATCATCCATAATATAATCCACAAAAAAACCCGTTAATGTTAACGGGTTTTTTTGTGGATTATATTTTATGCTTTAATATTTCCAGGCAGCTAAAAGACAATTATCCACTTGATCAACCACTCACCCAATAAACTTAATCAACTCCTATCTAAACAATTTCACATTATAACTGTATAACTAAATACAAATTATAATTTATGAAAAATTTAGCAAAAATATTGGTCTTGGTAGCGGTAATAGGTTTTGCTGCACCTAAGACATATGCGCAGGTTAGCGTTGGCCTTTCTGTAAGGCTGGCCCCACCGCCATTACCTGTTTACGTACAACCCGAATGCCCGGTTGATGGTTATTTATGGCAACCCGGTTACTGGGCTTATGACGATGCAGACGGGTACTATTGGGTGCCGGGTGTATGGGTAGCCCCGCCTGATCCCGGATTATTATGGACACCCTGTTACTGGGGATACGATGGCGGCATTTACGGCTTCCATATGGGTTATTGGGGTCCCCATGTTGGGTTTTACGGAGGAATTAACTATGGCTTCGGCTATAGCGGCATAGGATTTGGCGGCGGCGTATGGGCCGGCGGTCATTTCCGTTATAATACCGCGGTATTTAATGTAAACCGCACCATTGTACATAATACCTATGTAGACCGTACAGTAGTTCATACGGGTGGCAGCCGCGCCGCATTTAACGGGCCGGGAGGTGTTAGCCGGCAACCAACCGCAGGTGAAAGAAGCGCTATGAGCGAGCACCACGTACAGCCAACACATACACAGGTAGCTCACCAACAAATGGCAGCCAAAGATCCGGCACAGCATTTTGCTGCCAATCATGGCAAACCTGCCACAGCGGCTATGGCCAGGCCTGCTGAACATGCCGCTGCCCCGGCAGCAAGGGCAAATGCGCCTGCCGCCCGTAATGCGGAACATGCAGCCCCGGCAGCAAGGGCAAATGCACCAGCCGCGCATAATGCGGAAAGCCGCCCGGCAAATGCAGCGCCGGCAGCAAGCAGGCCGCAACGAACTGAACAGCAGCACACACAACCGCAACCACGTGCTGCACAACAGCCGCGTCCGGCTCCGCAACAACAATCACGCCCGGCACAACAGCCAAGACCAGAGCAACAGCCGCGCCCGGCCCCGCAACGCCAGGCGCCACCACAACGTCAGGCACCTGCACCACAACCCCATGCGGGCGGTGGTGGTGAGCCACGTGGCGGCGGCGGTGGTGAGCATGGTGGTGGCGGTCGAAGACCCCCTATGTAATAAAAACTATAACTTACCAAAAAGCCCCGATTGAAAATTTTCAGTCGGGGCTTTTATATATCCTGGCTCTTTTGTCTTAATCCCTGGTTCTCAAACCTAATTCATCCGGTACGGCGCAATCAAATAAAATTCAGGTATTTGAACGTTAAAAAGGGTATTATCCATAAGGCGCGCCATTTGGTATTCGCCTTTCATGCTGCCCATATCGGTTTTTAAGTTGCAGCCTGATACATATTCATGTGCGCTGCCCGGTTCAATAACGGGTTGCTGGCCTACTACACCTTCGCCCTCCACTTCGCGTTTGGCGCCGTTCGAGTCGAAAATATACCAGTGCCTGCCCAATAAACGGATGGCGTAGCTGCCCAAATTTTCAATAGTTACCTTATAAGCGAACATAAAATGGTCGTTAGACGGATTGGAATATTCCGGCTGATAGATAGTTTCTACTGAAACTTTAACACCATCTGTTATGTAAGTAACCATTTTTTATAATATCGTTCTGCTCAAATATATAGTATGCTTATAATAATACGTTAAACGTCAGAAAAAAATTTCTTTTGTCGCAAGTTTTTTACAATTGGGTTATAAAACAATTATAAACCATTCAGGTAAAGTGCTGAAATGCTCTGCAACAGGCAGTTGTTAAACGAATGAAAGTGGAAAATATTTTTGATTAGGTTCTCAGTGTCCTTTGTTTAAACCTTTGCGACCTTTGTGGTTAATTTTTGAACCACAAAGGTCGCAAAGAGAAAGGCACAGAGAACACAAAGACAGGTATTATTATAACTAAGCCACTTCTGATTCGGCAAATAAATACCTCGGCTCATTTTCTATCCTGTTCAAAATCTCCCCAAGTTCTTCAAAGTTTCCGGCGGTTACCAATTGCATGCGGTATTCTTTAAAGTTTTCAATGCCCTTAAAATAGTTGGCATAATGGCGGCGCATTTCAAATACCCCGGTTTTGGGGCCTTTCCACTCAATTGATTTTTGCAGGTGTGTTTTGCAGGCCTCAATACGCTCGGCCATTGTTGGCTTGTCTAAATGTTCGCCGGTTTTAAAATAATGTTTGATCTCGCGCAATATCCAGGGATAGCCAATGGCCGCGCGGCCTATCATCATACCGTCAACGCCAAATTCCATGCGCCAGGCGGCAGCTTTTTCGGGCGAATCAATATCACCGTTGCCGAAAATGGGTATTTCAATGTTTGGGTTCTTCTTTATTTCGCGAATCAACGACCAGTCGGCAACGCCTTTATACATTTGCGCGCGGGTGCGGCCATGAATGGTGAGGGCCTTTATACCAACATCCTGTAAACGCATAGTTACCTCCTGCACATTTTTGGTATTGTCATCCCAGCCTAAACGGGTTTTTACCGTTACGGGCAGATGTGTCGCTTCAACAACGGCTTTGGTCATGGCCACCATCTTATCAATATCCTGCAATAAACTGGCACCTGCGCCACGGTAGGCCACATTTTTTACAGGGCAGCCGTAATTAATGTCGATCAAATCAGGGTTGGCTTTTGATGAGATTTCAGAAGCTTCGCGCATATGTTCAATATCGCTGCCAAAAATTTGTATGCCGATAGGACGTTCGTATTCAAAAATATCCAGCTTTTTAAGACTTTTGGCGGCATCGCGTATCAACCCTTCCGACGAGATAAATTCGGTATACATCATATCCGCGCCGTTTTGTTTGCACACATAACGGAACGGCGGATCGCTCACATCCTCCATCGGCGCTAATAAAAGCGGAAATTCTCCTAAATCAATATTTCCAATTTGTACAGACATCACTTATCTTTAAGCGCTGCAAAAATACGA
>Ga0206882_1130_pt1 | contig 13625 bp, 15 predicted proteins | sample Alteio_BWOrgCont_4_FD_152908 | JGI IMG/M metagenome (GOLD analysis project Ga0206882, IMG submission 152908) | Enriched cells from forest soil in Barre Woods Harvard Forest LTER site, Petersham, Massachusetts, United States -... | ecosystem: Environmental > Terrestrial > Soil > Temperate forest > O...
CCGACGACTATGAAGGCCGCGAAACAGGTAAGCCGGGTGCCGATAAGGCCGCGCATTATATTGCCAATGAGTTTAAATCGTTAGGACTGGAACCCATTGTTAAAGGATCGTACTTTTTTGATATCCCTGTGTTTAACTCCACATTTAAGGTAAATTCATTTACCTTAAACGGGACGCCTTTAACAAGCGGCACTGATTTTAACGCAATGGGCGGAAGCGGCACCAAAAATATTAATGTAAAAGATATTGTATTTATCGGCTACGGAATTGGTGATGATAAGTATAATGACCTGAAAGGCATTGACATTAAAGGTAAAATAGTAATGTATATCAGCAATGGCGAACCAATGAAGGATAGTGTGTCAAAAATTACAGGTACCAAAACTGTATCCGACTAAAGCAAGTGATAGTAATGTTTTTTTCATAATTTGGGAATTAGAGATTAGAGAGCAGTTAATTAGAGATTAGTTAGTTCGTGTTTATTCAAAAAGTAAATATTGGATTTTTTTTGGAAGTAACGTTAATCTAACAAAGGTGTTACTTTATCCTCTACTATTATTAAAGACTTCTATAACTTTATAGATCTCCGACATTCCTGCCTTTAACCATGTTGGTATTTGATCATATGAAACAGAGCTTACGATTTTTCCAAGTGATAATTTACAAACTGGCATAATTGAATTAGAAGTATCTATCAGTTCTATGGAGTCGAACATCTTAAAATTCTTATTCAGCATTTCCATGTTGCCCCAATAATTGTTCTCCATGGCAAGGGGGTTACATGAAAGCCGCCTTTTTTTACGCGCATTTCTACCCGTTGGATGGATTTGATCAGTGAATTTAAGCCGCAAAAGATCAAATGAATTTCAAAACCGTTCTGTTTAAACCTCGCGGGTATTTGCCATGCGCCACTCCCTGTAAAATGCCACTCATAGGCAAAATCACTTTTTTGTGAAATGCACCGCTCTATAAGCCTTAAAAACTCTTGTTCTAATGCATCTTCTGCAAGCTTTCTCGATTCTTTAGTTGATTTGTTTATTTTATAAAATTCTATACTTTTTTGAGTATAAAAAATATCACCATCAAATATTTCAAGCGCGCTAAATTCAATGGGTAATAAAGCTTGTTTGTAAGTGGATTTTCCGGCACCGTTGCTGCCTGTGATAATAAATAACTTAGGCATGACGAAAAACTTCATGCTTTTCTTTTACAGCAGCAATCTCTTTTTTAGTCAGCATTTTTATAACCGAACGCGGGATGTCCAGGTTGTTTTTATCAATTTGTTCTATTTGGATACTGCCATCGGGATATTCATAATAAGCCTGATTTGCAGGCAGGTCATCATCAAATATCATAAAGCAATGGCCTTGGTTTAAATCATCAGTACGTAACTTTTTGATCACTTGTTGCATTGCCCGAACCTGTTCATTATATTGATTCATAAGAGTGGGTATTGATATGATATAAAGTTACAATAAAAGCTAATGATGTCAATCATAAATTTTCGCTGAAAGATAACGTGATAATTACGTCAGATAGCAGGATAAAAAACGTCCTTACGAAGCCATCAAATCCTCATGCTTTTTATTGCGTCTTTTTTCGACAACAGCGGCAACCTTTATCCCTACCTCATAGAGTACAAACAGCGGAATAGTGGCAATAGTGGTCGTTAATATATCGGGCGATGGGGATATAATCGCGCCAACTATCATGATGATGATAATTGCATAGCGCCTGGTTTTGCGCATAAATGTGGCCGTTAGTATGCCTATGCTGGCCAGTATATAAATAATAATAGGCAGCTCAAATACAACCCCGGTTATTAAAGTAACGGTAGAAAGTATGGATAAGTAAGAACCTACAGTAAACTTGTTATGAATGTCAGGACTAACGCTGTAACCTGCCAAAAAAGCGATAGATTCGGGCGCGAGGATATAATAGCCAAATAGTATGCCTACAATAAATAAAGCAGTGGCATAAAATACAAAACCACTTGCCGCCTGCCTTTCTTTCTCCAGCAGGGCAGGTTTTATAAAGCGCCATAATTCCCATAAAATATAGGGGATACCGCATATAACGCCTATCATTATTGATGAATTAAGCTGTAATAAAAACTGGTCGCCAACGCCGGTGCTGATCAATTCGGCATCTATTTTGGTAACGCAAAAGCCGTCAATATGAAAAAAAGTACCCAATTGGCAAAACACGCGAAAGGTCCAGAATTTATCCGGGTGCCATGGCCCCATTATGATCGTGTTATAGATCCATGTAAATTTCCAAAAAGCGATAACAGCAAAAATAACAACAGCAAGCGCCGACCGCATCAGGTGCCAGCGCAAGGCTTCAAGGTGCCCGAAAAATGACATTTCAGACTCCATGTTTTTACCTTTATCCTTTATTGCCTTGATGATGTTTTTTTCGCTCATTTATTAAATACCGGGTATTGGTATAAGCACGTAATTTACAGAATATTTTGTCAGTGAACCCTCATTTATTCAGAAAACTCAAACGTTTCCATAAACTTGGTGGTAAAATTACCGGCGCGGAAATTCGGGTCCTGCAAAAGCTTTAAATGGAAAGGTATAGTTGTTTTTATACCTTCTATCACAAATTCGCTTAAAGCGCGTTCCATTGTACTTAGGGCTTCATCGCGGGTTTGGGCCATGCATATCACCTTCGCTATCATCGAATCATAGTTTGGCGGAATGGTATAACCACTGTAAACATGCGTATCTATACGCACACCATGACCGCCCGGAGAATGAAAGTTAGTAATTGTACCCGGCGACGGGCGGAAATTGTTAAAAGGGTCTTCGGCGTTTATACGGCACTCGATAGCGTGCAGCATTGGCTCATAATTTTTGCCTGAGATAGGGATACCTGCCGCGACCTTTATTTGCTCCTTTATCAGGTCAAAGTTAATCACTTCTTCGGTAACCGGGTGCTCTACCTGTATGCGGGTGTTCATCTCCATAAAATAAAAGTTACGGTCCTTGTCAACCAAAAATTCAACTGTTCCGGCACCTTCGTATTTTACAGCTTTAGCGCCTTTTATAGCAGCCTCGCCCATTTTTTTACGCAGCTTTTCTGTCATAAATGGTGATGGCGATTCTTCAACCAGCTTTTGATGACGGCGTTGTATAGAGCAATCACGTTCGGATAAATGGCAAACTTTGCCATATTGGTCGCCTACCACCTGTATCTCTATGTGGCGTGGGTCTTCTACGTACTTTTCCAAATACATGCCGTCATTCCCAAATGCCGCTCCAGATTCTGCACGGGCCGAATCCCAGGCGTTTTCAAACTCTTCATCTTTCCAAACAATGCGCATACCCCGGCCACCACCACCGGCAGTAGCTTTTAATATAACAGGGTAACCTATTTTTTTTGCTATCGCGATACCCTCTTTAACTCCCGACAATAAACCATCAGAACCGGGAACAATAGGTACGCCGGCTTTCTTCATAGTTTCCTTAGCGGAAGCCTTATCACCCATCGAGTTGATCTGGTCGGCAGTAGCGCCAATAAATTTGATACCGTATTCGGCACAAATAGCCGAAAATTTTGCATTTTCAGACAAAAAGCCATAGCCCGGATGTATCGCGTCGGCATTGGTCAGCTCGGCGGCGGCTATGATATTCGGGATATTTAGATAAGAATCTTTACTTGCAGGGGGGCCGATACAAACTGCCTCATCCGCGAAACGCACATGCAGGCTGTCGCGATCGGCAGTAGAATATACCGCTATGGTTTTAATGCCCATTTCCTTACAGGTGCGGATAATTCGCAGGGCTATTTCACCACGGTTAGCTATCAGTATTTTTTTAAACATAATTTTTAGATGTGCAAATATACGGATGTGCAGATGTGCAGATGTTTTATGAATGCGCTGATCATTTGCACATCCACGTATCTGCACATTTGCACATCTAAACAGGTTCTACCAAAAACAATGGCTGGTCGTATTCAACCGGCGAGGCATTTTCAACCAATACCTTTACGATCCGGCCTGAAACTTCTGATTCAATTTCATTGAAAAGCTTCATGGCTTCTATTATACAAACTACTGTTCCGTCTTTAACTTCATCACCTACGTTAACATACAATGGTTTTTCGGGTGTCGCCGAACGATAGAAAGTACCGATCATTGGCGATTTTATGGTTACATAATTGGATGCGGCAACAACTGCAGGCTCCTGAACAGCAGGCGCAGCAGGCATAGCAGCCGGGGATACCGGTGCGGCAACTGTATAATGTTGCGGTGCCGGCATAGCAGTATGAACCGTAGTTTCGTTGGTCTTTATCGTGATTTTAAAATCCTTCTGTTCTATTGAAACTTCGTTAACCCCCGACTTGGAGACGAAGCGTATAAGATCCTGAATTTGTTTAATATCCATACGTTGGTTTTAATGTGCAGATATGCAAATGTGCAGATATGCAAATGTTTAGATTAGTTAAGTATAATAATTAGTAGTAACAAATAAACAAAAGATATTTAACAAAGTTCAATTTTAATGTGCAGATGTGCAAATATGCAAATGTGCAAATGTTTTAAATTGATTAAGTATAATAATTAGCAGTAAGCCCTTGCACATCCAATCATCTGCACATCTGCGGATCCACGCATTTGCACATCAATAAGCCCACTTCAAATAAATAGATCCCCATGTAAACCCGCCGCCAAAGGCTGCAAGAATAAGGTTATCACCTTTTTTAAACTTCTTTTCCCACTCCCATAAACAAAGCGGAATAGTAGCATTGGTGGTGTTGCCGTAACGCTCAATGTTTATTATTGCCTTTTCGGGATCAACACCTGTACGCGCCACCGTGGCATCAATAATGCGTTTGTTGGCCTGGTGCGGCACCAGCCATGCAATATCATCACCTGTTAAATTATTGCGTTCCATCACTTCGGCGGCAACATCAGCCATATTGGTAACGGCAAATTTAAATACCGCTTTGCCTTCCTGGTACGCGTAATGCTCTCGGGCATCGATGGTTTCATGGCTGGCCGGTTTTAATGAACCGCCTGCTTTCATATGTAAAAACGGAATACCGGAACCATCGCTTTTTGATATGGTATCTAAAATCCCGTATCCATCGGTATTTGGCTCCAGCAACGCACATCCGGCCCCATCGCCAAAAATAATACAGGTGGCGCGGTCTTCATAATCCACTATCGACGACATTTTATCGGCACCCATAACCAGCACTTTCTTGCATTTACCACTCTCAATAAACTGAGCACCCGTTGTCAGGCCGAATAAAAAGCCCGAACATGCTGCCTGCAAATCAAACCCCCAGGCATTTACCGCGCCTATTTTATGGGCAAATAAATTAGCTGTAGCCGGGAAAAGCATATCAGGGGTAGTGGTGCAAAAAATGATCAGGTCTATTTCTTCGGCGCCAATGCCGCGTTTTTTCAACAAGTCAAAAGCCGCCGGCGCTGCCAGGTCAGAAGTAGCCAGGCCCTCGCCCTTTAGTATTCTCCGTTCTTTAATACCGGTACGCGTGGTTATCCATTCATCATTAGTATCTACCATGTGCGACAATTCCTCGTTAGTGAGTACATAGTCGGGGGCGTAACCGCCTACAGCGGTAATGGCGGCGTGAATTTTGCTCATAGTTTTATTTTTTATTGAAACGCCTGCTGTATTTTATTTACCAGGTTGGTATCAATCATATGTTTTGATAAAAGGACCATGTTTTTTATAGCCTCTGGGTTCGATATCCCATGGCCAACAACAACAGGCGCATTAATGCCCAGTATAGGGCTGCCCCCATATTGTTCATAATTAAACCGCTCAAAAAATTCGTCCTTTAACCCTTTTTTAATAGAAATTACATAAAGCGACTCGGCAAGTTTTAAAATAACATTGCCGGTAAAGCCATCACATACAAATACATCGGCCTCGTCAGTAAAAAGGTCGCGGCCTTCAACATTCCCAACAAAATTAAACAGGTTGGTTTCCTTCATCAGCGGATAGGCAGCCTGGCAAAGCACATTGCCTTTTTCTTCCTCTTCGCCAATGTTGACCAGTCCTACGCGCGGGTTTTCTATATCGTAGATCAACTCGGCGAATAAGCTGCCAAGAACGCCGAACTGTAAAAGATAATCAGGTTTGCAATCCGCATTAGCGCCTACATCCAACAAAATACCCAAACCTCCTTTAAGTTTGGGCACAATGGTTGTTACCGCAGGGCGCAATACGCCGGGTATTGTTTTTACGCTGAACATGGCCCCAACCAGCATGGCCCCGGTATTGCCTGCTGACGAAAAAGCATCTATCTGCCCGTCCTTGAGCAGGTTATAACCTATGCTTATGCTTGAATTTGGTTTTTGAATTACGGCCTTGGTAGGATGATCGCCCATGCCGATAACTTCGGTTGTATGAACAAACTCAAAATTATCAGGGCTGAAATTATTGTCGTGCAGTATTTTTACCGCTACGTCTTTATCGCCTATTAATACCAGCTTAGACTCCGGGATTGCCTTATAAGCCAAAATTGCCCCTAAAACTGCCGCTTCGGGAGCAAAATCACCGCCCATAATATCTAAGCCAATTTTCATTATAGAAAACCGGGTTAAGCTACTGCTGCTTTTTCAATCAGTAATTTACCATTGTAGTAAACGTTACCATCAACGGTATAGGCCCTGTGCGGCAAATGTACGGCGCCGGTTGTTTTGCAGGTAGTTAAAGTAGGCGCTACGGCGTTGTCGTGGGTACGGCGCTTATCTCTTCTTGATTTGGATATTTTGCGTTTTGGATGTGGCATAACTTGTAGTTATTAAATTATTTAATATTTCTGAGCGTGTCCCATCGTGGGTCTGTTTGCTCATTTGGTTCATCATTTACCGACAGCTTTGCTAAACTGTCAAGCATTTCGTTATCACAATAAGGGGTATTCCCCTCGTCGCCGCAGGTTTTTATAAAAGGCACCGCGACGTTTATATATTCGTATATCAGCCCGGCTAATTTAACCTCGTGGTCATTTTTGCTTAGGGTGATGATCTCCTCATCGTCGATCTCCTCATCGCTGAACTTCGCGATCTGCTGTTCGCGGATATCCAGCGGTTGCGGATATTGCGCCAAACACTTATCACAATCAGCATTAACAATGCCTTTGATATGAAAATTCAGGATCAGCATAGTTTCCTGTTTTTCCAGTTCGACCAGGCATTTCAGAACTGCTTTTTTAACCAGCGAATATTCAAATTCGTCAAAAAAAGCATCTGTAATGTCAAATTCAAAATGGTGCTTTCCCAGCGCAAGGCCGGTAAAAGGAATCGAATAATTTCTTAGCGATTTCAATGAGCAACAATTAGCCTGCAAATGTAGATAAAAATACCATAACTGAAAAGGGTTTTTTTAAAGTTGGTTGAGCCCCCTCTAAATCTCCCCCGGTAGGGGAGAGACTTTTAATTCGTTGATCCGATAAAACAACTATTCACCTAATCAACCACTCACTAAATCTTCAGCCTGACATTGATCTTAGCCAGCAAAGCCGTTATCCACACCATAGTTAGCGCGAACAGCAAACATTTGATAAGTCCGCCTGCCCCATAACTTAGATATTGGGGATAATCTAAATTAGTGAGTTGGAATACCGGGTAAAATAAGGACGATACTAAATAACAGGTAAAGGCATTTTTCCCGGCAGGCTCAATTATTTTAAACCAATGGTATTTATATTTGATATCTACGATATAAATAAACAGCAGGTATACTACTATGCTTATCGCGGTGCAAATTAAAACCCAACCAGGGGTATCGCGCGATTTTGAAATGCCGCCGTTTACAATAAAACCGAAGTTAAATAACACTACGGCTATCAGAAACAAGCATATCCATAAAAACCCGGTCTTTTTTTCGGCGCTAAGCTGTATATATAATACCGATACAAATATGCCTGCCATGGTAAAGGCCTGCATGGCGCCGTTACCCGCTATCCATACATATTCCTGCAATGGGTTTAAAACATCAAAAAAGCCGTAATGCGCATCAATATTAAACAGTATAAAAAATAGTGTAAACGCTGCCTGTACCCATAATTTACCTTTTGAGTAATAATAGATCAGCCCGCATAACAGGTATGCCCAGCCTATGAGGCCTAAAATTTCCCACCACGTAAAATGCAGCCAGTTATGGGCCGGGTCCTTGCCTTTATATAAAACAGACATGGCTATCAGCAACGCCACACCAAACCCCTGTAGCAAATACCGTTTTAACGGCGTGGTTTGTTTTCTGAAATCTAAGAAGATAAAAAAGAAGCTTAAAGTAGTCAGCATTTCCCACATAGGTTCGCTTAACAAAGCCGTTGCCGCGTTATAATTGTCGATGTTGGACAGGAAAAACCCTATTACGATCAATCCAAACGAGCGTGTTACGATGCGCCAGGGTGTTTTCCCTCCGCCACTTTCCATCCTGTTTTTAAAAGCATAGGGGATAGACAAACCGACAATAAATAAAAATGCCGGGAAAACCGTATCCGCCAGGCCTAAGCCATAACCCTCATCGGGAACGTGTTTGATCCAGGTGGGGGTATTGGGCACGTCTTCCAGGTCGTTCACAAATATCATCAGGAATACCGTAAAAGCGCGAAAAACATCAATTGACCGTATGCGGTTTAAGACAGTATTCATAGGATTAATTTATATTTTAAGAACCAAGAGTCAAGAACAAAGAGCCAGGAAGCGTGTTTAGGGTTAACAATACCACTATGACTAAAAGAGGCAAGGCCAACTATACTATGTCGCTAAACCTCCGCATATAACCCAGAGTCCGTTTTTATCTTGGCTCTTGATTCTTGGCTCTTGGTTCTCGACTCTTAACTCTCAATCCGCATTAAATATATCAATATATTTTTAACAGGGGCATGGCTTTGATAATATAGGTTTGACGATTTGAATTAAATTAGGAGATTTGCAGCCGATGAGCGCTAATCCCAAGGGTAAACTTTTAGTAATAGACGATGAAGACCGTTTGCGGAAATTGCTTGTTCGTATTTTACAACTGGAAGATTACGAGGTATTTGAGGCATCCTCTGCCAAAGATGGCCTGCGCCGGTTAAGCCATGAGGTTGTTGATGTAGTAATAAGCGATGTAAAGCTGCCCGATATTAACGGCATAGAACTTACCAAAACTATCAAAACCACTTATCCTGCTATTGAAATTATTGTACTTACGGCTTACGGTACTATTGGCGATGGTGTTACTGCAATAAAAAACGGCGCGTTTGATTATATCACCAAGGGTGATGACAATGAAAAAATTATCCCGCTGGTAAGCAAGGCAATGGATAAAGCCATATTACAGCGGAGGGTTTTAGAACTGGAGAACAAGCTTAATTTAAAATTCGGTTTTGAGCGTATTATCGGTACGTCACCGGCAATTACTTCGGCTATTAAGCTGGCGCAACGAGTGGCAGTAACAGATACTACTGTTTTATTATTAGGCGAAACAGGCACCGGCAAGGAAGTTTTTGCCGAGGCTATCCACCAGGCAAGTCCGCGGAATGCAAAGCCATTTGTAGCTATTAATTGCAGCGCCTTTGGTAAAGAATTATTAGAAAGCGAACTATTTGGCCATAAGGCAGGCTCATTTACCGGGGCTATTAAGGATAAAAAAGGCCTGTTTGAAGAAGCGAACGGCGGCACCATTTTTTTAGATGAGATAGGCGAGCTTGACCATGACCTGCAAGCAAAATTACTCCGCGTGTTAGAATCACAACAGTTTATAAAGATAGGCGATACTAAAACCACACAGGTAAGCGTGCGTATACTGGCCGCCACTAACCGCGATTTACAGGACGAAGTAGCAAAGGGCATCTTCCGGTCTGACCTGTTTTACCGGCTATCTGTTTTCCAGATCGTACTCCCCGCCCTGCGCGAACGCAAAAAAGATATAGGACCGCTTACCAAAAGCTTTGTAACCTATTTTGCTGCAAAAGTAAATAAACAGGTTAATTGCTGTACTGACGATTTTTTAACCCGGCTGGAAGCTTATAACTGGCCAGGCAACATACGCGAGTTAAAAAACATCATTGAACGGGCGGTTATCCTTTGCGATGGTAATGAACTGGATCCATCGCTGTTGCCTTATGAGTTTGAAACCGCAACAGCAAAAACAGGCAATCCCGTTTCGGCATTTGACCTCTCTTCGGTTGAAAAACTGCATATCCAGCGGGTGCTTAATCATACACATGGCAATCGGGCAGAAGCTGCAAGGTTATTGAATATCGGGATTGCTACTTTGTATAGGAAGTTGAAGGAATATGGGTTGGAGTAACCTATTTTTTCATGCGATACGCTATGTTTTGAAGACCATCATTTGAAGTGAATATCAATGTGTCCCTACCTTTTAGCGTAAATAAATAAGTTGGATGAGGTTCGACATCCTTGTCCAAATTGATGTGAATGCTGTCGCCGACTATTTGATATGGAACCACGTCTTTGCTCCGGAAATAGTAAATAGTTGATTTTCTAATTTCAAAAGCGGGCGTGTCAAAATCTTTTGCAACCCATACTCCAATTAAGTCAAATTGAGCGGATTTTTTATTTGTTGAATCTTTGGAGTTGTTAGCAAGCGTAAGGCTGTCCTTTTTTATAGTTATTCCTATGGTGTCTTTTGTTTTTTCGGTGGATTTATTTTTGCTGTTACAGCCGATAATACACGTTGATAGGATAGCAGTGACAATTATTATAGTGGCTTTTTTCACTTTTTTATTTAATGAAAATAAGATTTGGAATCAATTGGGAGGTCATAGATTTTCTATTTCTTGAATCGAAAGCTTTGTGGTTTTTGCAATAAATTCAATGGTGAGGCCTTCTTTTTTGAGTTCACGGGCAATATCCAAGGCTTTTTTATATTCACCTTTTTCAATGCCTTTTTCAATGCCTTTCTCCATGCCTTCTTTCATCGCATAATCCAACACATTCTTATTGTCCCATTTTCGTTTTAAGGTGCTATCATACATGGTTTTTTCCTCCTTTGTCAGGTTAGTATATTCGGCAATGCTGAATAATTTCTCAAATATCGGTTTCCGTAAGTAAACCGGTAGCCTGTCCATTCTTGGCATATTCTTTAGAAAATATAGCCATTTGTCTAAATCGGTTTCCAGTTCCGTATCCGCTTTTACAAAATTACGTAATTCTATGTAGGTATAACCCAATTTATCGTAAAATATTTCACCGCTATCCCGGTTACATAAACAAATATCATGCAGGTATTTTTCAGCAGGGCTTATAGCTAAAGTAAAATCTTCCAACAAAGCAACCAGGTATACTTCTGTTAGATTGTATGCCCATTCGCTGCGCCTGCCTTTGGGTGCCTGGTCGCTAATGAGCCGCGATGTATAAAACAAAGCCCTTTCTTTAAAGTTTCCCTGTCTGCCGCGCTGTATCTCAATTATAAATTGTTCGCCGTTTGCACCAGTGCAAAGCAGGTCAAATATGGCAGCGCCTTCGTCTTTTAAATCGCCATGATGTTCATTTTTACTGTAAGATAAATCGGCAATATGCTTACGGCCACGAAACACCTCATTTAAAAATGCGATTAGTAAATCCTTGTTTGGTTCACTGCCAAATATTTTCTTAAATGCAAAGTCAACTAAGGGGTCAATGTATTTTCCCGTAACAGGCGGTTTAGTTTTAGGCATAGCCAAATATAAAACATTATGCCTTCATATCAAAAGATGATTGGGTGACTATTGTTTTTCACTTGTGCTCAGTAGGGCTATGCCGTTTCGAATTTTCAATTTCGGATTAATGAGACCGTACCTGGTATCCCGGATAATACAAGTTTAATTCAAGCTGTAGCGCCGAAGCAATATCATCAACGATCCACTTTTTTTCAAAAATACTGCTTTCAACATGACGGAACACCAGCGTTCTGTTGCCATAATATACATCAATATAGCCTGCCCCGCGATTCAATTTATCAGCTGAAATTATCGGCTCAAGGTTTTCTATGATCGTTTTGGGATTATTGGCCGTAATATCGGCAATTACGCCGCCGTCTGACAGTACAACAAACGGAATGATCTTGTCGGGGAGGCAGATCTTTATAAAAGGATTGGCATCGGCCTTTTCAAATTCCGCCAATTGGTGTTCACTTAAAAATTGAACCGGCATGTCTTTTTCGGAAGCCGGATATTCATTTAATGTTTCTTTCATTTTCTTATTTTACAATTAATGCAGCGAAAAATGCTCGGCTATGGGGCCGGCCATAAAAATCACAAACAATGACAATACACTTAGGATTAATATTATAGCGAATAGGAAAACGCCAAATGTTGCCGAGTCGGTTTTTAAGGTGCCTAAAGAATCAGGGATGAATTTCTTCTGTTTCATTAGCCCGATTATCATAAAAGCCCCGGTAATAGGCACAAAACGCCCTGATAGCATGGCAAGCGCGGTAGTAAGGTTCCAGAATATCGTATTATTGCCCAGTCCGCCGAAATTAGACCCGTTTCCGGCAACAGATGATACATACTCATATAGCATAGTGGTAAAACCATGCGGCCCTTTATTACTCAGCCATCCTAATGTATCGCCCCCGCCGCTTTTGTTGATATAAACATAGCAGGCGATGGCTGCCAGGGCTACAGGAACAAATATTTGCAACACATTAACCACCACGGCTACCTGCATTTCTTTTGTGCTTATTTTTTTTCCAAACATTTCCGGCGAACGTCCGATCATCAGGGTGCCAATAAATACCGCAATAATCAAATACATAAACATATTGATCCAGCCGGTGCCTAATCCGCCAAAAAAAGCATCCACCTGCATACCTATCAGCATGGCAACTGACGATAACGGCATATAGCTATCATGCACCGATGCTACCGTTCCGGCAGGTATGGCCACATTTTCCGCAGCATAAAATGCAGAATAGTTAACACCGAAACGAACCTCCTTACCCTCCATATTACCGGCAGACTGATCAATCCCCATAGCAGTTAGCTTAGGGTTACCGCCTGCTTCCTGCCTTACAATTGGTATGGCAAGCAACAATAAGCCCGCTGTCATTACGCCAAAAAGCATCCATGCGAATTTTTTCCGGTTAAGATAATAACCAATAAAAAACACAAACGCCATTGGCAATAGCAATACAATAATAAAATGCACCACAAAAGTTGCAAAGCCGGGGTTCTCGAAAGGATGGGCATCATTGGCGCCAAAAAAGCCGCCGCCATTAGAACCCAACTCTTTTATTGGCACCATTGAAGCAACCGGGCCTTTGGCTACAGTTACCGTGTCGCCCTGTAAAGTGATTATTTTATGCGGGCCTTTAAAGGTCATGGGCATGCCGCCAAACATAAAAATTATAGCTACTATAGCCGATAATGGCAATAATATACGTGTGCATGATCTTAAAAAATCATTAAAAAAATTGCCGACCCCTGTACCCGGATCGGCAGTTAAACCCCTTATTATGGCAACACCCCCCGTAAGGCTGGTTGCCGCGCTAACAAATTGTAAGAATGTAAATACGGCCACCTGCGAAAGATAACTTGCCCCGGATTCGCCTGAATAATGCTGGAGGTTGGTGCTGGTTAAAAAGCTGATTGCCGAGTTTAACGCTAATGACCACTCCATACCGGGTACATGCGCCGGGTTA
>Ga0206882_1131_pt1 | contig 13573 bp, 16 predicted proteins | sample Alteio_BWOrgCont_4_FD_152908 | JGI IMG/M metagenome (GOLD analysis project Ga0206882, IMG submission 152908) | Enriched cells from forest soil in Barre Woods Harvard Forest LTER site, Petersham, Massachusetts, United States -... | ecosystem: Environmental > Terrestrial > Soil > Temperate forest > O...
CAATGCCCACCCTGATTAGTACTACTCAGGATTTTAGTTTCTGCTCTCACCTCTGAATAACTTTACTAAAAAATATGTCGATACAATTATTAAAGGAGTCGCCCAATCTCTTCTGTAGATATAGACTGCCACCAACATTACAACAAAAATCCAGAAAATAATACCTAATTTCTTCATTTAATCCCACTCTTGATCGCACCGTACATTCATTTTTCCTAGAATATCATCGAAAGGTTTAATGCAGTATCAATCCTTGTGATGCAAGATGATTGATTTGACTGTTTGACGCTTTAATTCTTAGTCTTCTTCGCCCATTCTATCCTTAGCGTCGCCAAAGCACCCACAGTTGAACGATCGCAAGAATTTCATTTTCGACAATCTTCTGTCAATTGGATTTGACTTGCTACCTCTGGCATATCTTCTGGAAATATTTCGCCACTTTCTATAGAAAATTCTATTCTATCATTTTCATGTTTAATATTTATCAAATCACCATCGTGAAAGTAACCACTCAATCTATTAATAATGCTGTACATTTTTTTCTTTTTCTATCTCATTCCTCATCGCAGGTTGGATCATAGAGGTCAGGAATGTTTTCCCAATAAATTATTTCTGCTTCAATTTCATACAGAACATAATCATCCATCCCCAGTTTAAATAGGTCATGTACCCATGTTATTCCTAATATAATCTTGTTTCCTTCAAAATCGAAATCTAAAATTTCTCCAACGTCACTCTTCATTTTAAGCTTTTCTAAAGGTATATGATTTGCCCTAATGCTCTTCACTCCCTCTAAATGCAAGATGCCCCTGATAGAATGTTTATCAGACAGCTGAATTTGACTTGCAACCTCTAAAATTTCGTCTGGAAACATCTGGCTGCTTTCCATAGAAATTTCAATTTTATCATTCGACTGCTTGATATCAATAAGATATCCATCATGAAAGTAACCACTTAATCTATTAATAATGCTGCTATCCATTTTTTCCTTGTGTTAGAAATCCCAACGTACACCTTCTGGTGGGTAAAGGTGTGAGGCATCATGCCCCTTTGGAACAGGATTTCCTTCTGAATCTAACATAGAGGCGTTGAAAAGTTAAAGGTTCCGGTCCGCCGCAGACAACCGCGTCCGTTTGCATTTCGTGATACTGCCCAGTAATAGCGTTAACAGATTGATTAACAAAAGCGGAAGGCTCGCCGCTCAATTCAGCCAACGGAATTTCAGATCCAATATTTTTGTTTTCTATTTCGCTTTTGCTGCTTCTGGCTTGCAGTTCTTCTTCAGCATAGCCTGAAGAACAAAACAGAAGGGTTAGAAATAGAATTGCGATGTAACGGCGCATAGGTAATCTCTCTATAGGGTTTCTTTCTTTTCTGGCCTGGATTCAAAAAATGACCTTTACAATCATTTAAAGTTTTATTTCCTCGCGAAAAAAATCACATTTATAGAGACATTAAGTTTTTTACGCAATTAAAATTTAAACATACCTGCCAGCATCCAGCAACGGAAAGCGGTGACAAGTCACCGTGCTGCAAATAATTTTCTTGGCATAATTACACACCTCTAGTAACCTACTTTTTTGAATCTCTTGGCATTTAAAAACAGGATCGCGCCATGAAAAATAAATCCTTTCCGAATTTAGGCATTGGCATTGGCTTGCGCGTACCCCATTATGATGAGATCTTTCAAAATAAACCGGACATCGATTGGTTTGAAATCATCAGTGAAAACTTCATGGTAGATGGCGGCAAACCGCTGGAAAACCTCGAAAAAATCTTGGATACCTACCCTGTCGCCCAACATGGCGTATCCTTAGCCATTGGCAGCCCAGCTCCTTTAAATTTTGATTATTTGAAAAAACTTAAGCAGCTCACAAAACGTACGAAAACTCCTTGGGTTTCCGACCACCTATGCTGGGGACACCTTCCCGGGGCCCATTATCATGACCTGCTTCCATTGCCTTATACTCAAGAGGTCATCAATTATGTTACAGAACGCGCACGCATTGTCCAAGATTACCTGGAGCTCCCCTTTGCCTTAGAAAACCTTTCTTCTTATGTGGCATTTAAAGCCGACGAAATGCCCGAGTGGGAATTCTACTCTGCCATCGTTGAAAAGGCAGACATCTACATGATGCTCGATGTCAACAATATTTACGTCTCCAGCCGCAACCACGGATTTGACCCTAAAAAGTACTGTGATAATATCCCTTTGGACCGCGTCATCCAAATCCATCTGGCCGGCCACACCGACCATGGAGGCTATGTCTTGGATACCCACGACAACTATGTGCGGGACGATGTCTGGGCGCTTTATGCTGACATTTATCCTAAAACAGGCGGAGCATCAACTTTGCTGGAATGGGACGACAATTTCATCAGTTTCGAAAAGACTTGGGAAGAAGCCCTGAAAGCCAAACAATTCATTGGAAGTCAGAATGCAGATGTCGAAATTCTGAATTCTAAATCCTGACTTCTAAATTCCAATTTAAGGCAAAATAATGATCTTTGATGCAAAAGTTCCATTAAAATTAAGGGGAATCCAAGAATGGTTCGCCGGTATTATTACCCAACCGATAGATGAGGATAGCCAAATCAATCCCATCGCGCCTTCAGGCGAACCAATACAAAGGGAAGCAGATCTCTATATCGTTCCCAGTCCTGCGCTACTCCCCTATCAAAGAATTCAAATCTATAATCAACAATATTGGTGGAGATTGCTAACCACCCTTCAAGAGACGTATCCCTTAGTCAACCGTCTCTTTGGCCATGAAGATTTTAATCTAACGATTGCCATCCCTTACCTGCAAAAGTATCCTCCTAACCACTGGTCTTTAAATTTTGTCGGAAAGTACCTTCCAAAATGGGTGGAGGAAGAGTATTCAGCCAGCGACCGCCTTCTCATCCTAAATGCGGCAAAAATTGATTGTGCTTATATTGACAGCTTTTTTGTCCCACACCTCACTCCTTTGGCCCAAAATAGCCTCCCACATCAGGACGATCTATCCAGCCTGCTAGATCAAAAATTAAACTTGCAACCTCATTTGCATCTATTTCAACTGGATTACGATCTTTTTAAATTTAGAGCTGAATTCCTTAAGCAAGAGCCTGACTACTGGCTTGAACATGACTTTCCTCAAATTCAAAACGATAAAACGTATTACTTCGCTCTTTCCCGCAACCTCAAAAACAATGTTGTCTGGAAAGAAATCACCTCGTGTGAGTATCATCTCTTAGATAGATTCCAAAAGGGCGCCTCTATAGAAGAAGCTTGCGAATGGATCGAAAAGCAAGACCCGCTGTTATATGAAACGGCTGCCGCTAATTTGCATCTTTGGTTTCAAGAGTGGGTCATTCGGCAATGGTTAGTTTTAGATAATGGTCAAACATCACCCTAATAAAATCAACGCTAGAGAAGCGGCTTATTTAGCCCTTTTGGCCTCGCTGAGAGAGGAAAAGTTTCTGGCAGATTCCCTACAGGAATGGAATAAATCTTGCCAGCCTTCTTCTATTGACTTGGCATTAGCCCAAGAAATTGCCTATGGCAGCTGCCAAAAGGCTCTTAGCCTAGACTATCTAGCCTCCCAGCTCTCGGAAAAGAAAAAACTCGCCATCAAGCTTAAGGAGCGCGCTCTATTGCGCACAGCCCTTTATCAGCAATGTTTCATGTCTCGCATTCCTCCCTACGCCATTGCCGACGAAAGCATAAAAATTGCCCAAAAACACTGCCATGCCTTCTTTGTCAATTATCTAAACGCTCTTTTAAGACGACTGGCCCAAGGGATTCCCGCTTTACCTGACGGAGACAGCATTCAAGAGCTTAGCATCCGCTACTCCTATCCCATTTTTTTTATCCAGGAGCTGATTCCAAACTATGGCTTAGAAAAAACCAAAGAGATCTTGGCGGCAGGCAATACGCCCGCTCCAACCATGTTCCGGATACGCCCCCAAGCCCTGCAAATTCCCCAGGAACTTATCGTTGCGACCCCTTGCCCTGTGGCGGCCTTAAAAGAACGCTCGCTTTTAGAAAAGATCGCCTCCTCCCGGGATTATTATATCCAAAATGCCACTCCGGCTTCCTTAATAGGACGTCTCTGCCAAGAATCCCCTTATCCGCCGAAGAAGATTCTGGATCTTTGCGCAGCCCCCGGCGGCAAATTAATCGCGGCACACGACTTTTTTCCAGAAGCTAGCCTTTGGGCCAACGACCGCACGGAAGAAAAGATGAAAAAGTTGTCAGAAAATTTAACTAAATATGAGATAAAAGCCACTCTCAGTTCTTCTTTGGGGGAAAATTATCAGTCGTCCGATTTATTTGATTTAATTATCCTAGATGTCCCCTGCAGCAACAGCGGAGTTTTAAACAAACGGCATGAAGCCCGATGGCGCTTGACTTCAAATGCTTTAGAAAAACAAGCTGAAATCCAATTTAAACTCTTAGCTAATGCTAAAACCCTTTTAGCTCCTCAAGGAGAGCTTTGGTATCTCACTTGCAGTATTCTTCCTAAAGAAAATCAGGAACTCATAGGCAAAGCAAGTCGAGAGTTGGATCTTTCGATCCGTTTTCAAGAATTGATCCTGCCAAACTCGGAAGGTTGGGATGGCGGCTTTGCTTCTGCCTTGACAATGAACTGAATTCCGTATACGCTTTGCTTTTTTGAAATTTCCTGAATGTAAAACAAGGTTTCTAAATGAATATATCGCCTACTGATATATCCGCTACTAATTTTTCAATCGGTATGATCCTCGAGCCAGTGCATGGCATGGAGATAATCAAGCCCGCATTAGAACATGCTCTGCAAAAAATTGAGGGTCCACAAAAAGAAGTTATACATCGCTTTATCACTGCCTATTCAACATTTATCGGCACGATTGAAGGTTCTATCATCTCTAAAAAATTTGCATTGCGAAGCTTAAGGGATACTACTTTATATGAAATTTCTCGTAAGGTTTCCTGCACCTATGATGCTTTTATTCAAGATTTAGATAAGCCTGCGTTTAGCCCTGATACACCAGAAAAAATGCACAATCAAGGATTCCTCTTTAATAATGTGCATCGCCTTTTACATAAAAATTCCTGGGGGCGTTTAAATCTGAATGCTCCAAATTTGACAAAAGTGATTTCAATCTATAGACAGTTCTGCACCCAAAATGGCCTGGGGGGCACCGACTTGAAAAAATGGTTGGGTGCCATACAGGAGACTGAAGAAGAAGAAAAAATCCTAGTCAAATTAAAAGATGAATGCGAAAGGATTAAAAATCTTTATTCTATTCCCCCAAATTCCCTCTCTGATGATTTTTTAGAAAATCTTAAAGAAAGGGCCAACTTTATTGAAGGGAAAAAAACGGATTCCCCTAATTTGCAATATCTTAGCTTGCTGATAGAAGCAGATAATTATGTAGCTCCGATAGTACTCAAAGCCGATCATTTATTTGCAGCATTTCACTTAGATGAATGCCTAAGGAAATGTACAGAATCTGCAGAATAACTTGCAGGTAAAAAAGGGAAGCGTTTTTCCTGGAGTTCTCGGACAAACAGCCCCCTCTTTTTTTCTCAGTAAATCCTCGCTAATCCCCACAATTATATTGATATTTAGGTTTGACAGTGTACTAGTTCCCCCAAGTCATCTCCGCCGGCTGAGGTTCCCCAATCAAAGGACCAAATTTTGGGTGGATCGGCTTTGAAAGTGTAAATAGATGTTGGCAGCGCTCGCATTGCAACTCCTTCACGTACTTTCCCATGCGAATTTCATAATCTCTGCGGCATTCCATGATAAAGCCGCATTTGGGGCATCGATGGTAGTGGAAAATGAGATCCCAGGTATGCGCCCCTTTTTGCGTCATGGACGATCTCCTTTTACAAGCGCGGATAATAGTGTCGAAATTAAACCCTTTTTGAGTTTTATTTTTGAGATGTGAATTTCATTTCCCCATCCATTTAAGTCATGCATCTCACAGCCAATGATTCCATGGCTTGGAGAAACTTGGTGCTGTATCAAAGGCTTATCAGTTGGATAATCTTTATAGGATTTATGCCACATACTTAACCATTGGAGTTTTTTAGATTCTTATTTGCACTATAATTCTTTTTTGGTTAATTTGCCAAATAAGAACAATCAAAGTTGCATAGGGTTTATAGTCTTTCCAGGAACTTTTCATAAATAGGAGAAGATATGCCATCCTTTGTTTTTTATATGTTTTTTTTGGCAACATTTGTGTCTGCAACATGGCTGGAAGGGCGTGAAAACAGTACAACCGCTGTTAATTCATTCATCCAGGATTTCGCCAAAGGGCATGAATCTTTTAAAACTGTTTATTTTAAAGATCATGAGCAGGACTTTATGCGTTTGGTCAAAGAAGGGCAGTCTCCGAAAGTCCTTTTCATCGGATGCAGCGATTCGCGCGTTGTTCCGGATTTGATCCTTTCCACCAATCCCGGAGATCTTTTTGTTATAAGGACTGCGGGCAATTTTGTGCCGACTTACAATCCTAGCATTCCCTGGGATGGCGTAGCTGCTACCATTCAATATGCCGTTGAAGTCCTGGGCGTAAGCGAGATCATCGTTTGCGGACATTCGCATTGCGGAGCTATTAAGGGCCTGTTTGAAAGTAAAAAAGATGCAAAACTCCTTGAAATTTTGACTTCCTGGCTTGGCTTCGGAGAGCAAGCGAAGAAATTGACCCTATTGAGTTTAAAATCAAAATCTACCACACCCAAAGAAAGGGATGACCTTGCCGGTCACCTTTCTGTTATTTATCAACTTGAACACCTCCTCTCATTCCCATTTGTCAAACAAAAGGTAGAGTCGCAAAAAATCTTCCTGCACGGGTGGTATTTCACTATCGAGTCTGGTGAGATGGAATACTTTGATTCCAAAACTTATCAATTTTTTCCGCTAAGCCAATTCTCAAGTAACCCAAAAGGACAAGGGACGTAAGGGACATAAAGGACCAAAAGGACATAAGGGACCAATATGCCGTATACGGCATAAATAGTGTTACCTACATTTATTTGTTTTTGAACCATGCCCAAAAACTTCATCCCCCATGAATAAAGCTGAAAAGGAATAAAAATCATGATCTCAAGCATGTCTTCGCTCGCCTGTTACGTTACTAAGCCAATGTATCAGAAATGCCGTCCCATCAAACATCAACTGAAATTGACCAGCCAAGACCTCTTGGATAAAATGGCGCCCTATGGCTCTTTGAAGCGTTATATTTTAACGGAGGTTTGCCCTAAGGTTTTAAAAGTGTCTTGTCTAGCAGGCATCACAGGAACTGTCCTGTATGCAACATATGCAACAGGCGATGCTATCGGTTCTTATTTTGAACCTGGCCATGACCAGCACACTCTTGGAGGCTGCCTTTATGATTTTGCTTTGGGATCTTTTGTCGTCATGCCAACCCTGGTATTAGGCAGCGTCGCCGCCGACCGGATAAAGCAAGGGGGCCCAGGAGTCGCCAAGGATTTATTGCAAGGAGCGGTGATCACCTCCTTGGTAGCTGGGGGTATTTTTGTAAACTGTCTAGTGGGACATCGGCTGCTAGCATATGCTCATGCGAATCATCAACAAAAACTACATGAATATGGAAAAATCACCCATACGAATGTGTTAGTAACAAACCTTGCTGAATCGATAGTAGGACTCATACCTTCCCTAACAATTGGAGTGCCGGTTATTGGCTGCTCGGCGGCCCTTTTGCAAGAATTAAGTACTAGAATCCCAGCTATTTACGATCACTATCTAAAATGGAAGCAAGAACAGCGGCAGCTTATCGAGATGGAGGAGGGCAAAAAGAGCTAAATAAAGAGGCGCTATAGGCAATCATCGTCGGGATTAGCACCACTGAGTATCTGCTTTCTGCTAAAATCGGAAGATGAAAAGCAAAATATAGCCAAACCAAACTAATATGCAAATATTGGATGGGTGGCGCCGACTTCCCAAAAAATACCTGTATGCTTTTGAGGATAAATAAAATTAGCAGAGGCCCCTCCAAAGCGATAAGCAAATACATTCTTTTTATATGCGTCGGCGCCAAAAACCAAAAAGCCCAAGTATCAAACAGCATCTTTTTTATTAAAAATGACGGCTGATCGATATACTTTTGGATGCTTTTATTTTTAGAAATCCTATCCAATTCCAATTCTTTCTCCCATAGACTTGTGCCAGGAGGTATCTCTTCATTAACACTGGCCTCTAAAGGCTGGAGATTAGCTTGATAGCTCACTAGCCATAAATCATCGATAGAAAACCCAAAATGTTCATAATAACCATCTCCAATTTGTAGATTATAGCCCAACAGACCTTGGACAGGTATAAAGTGATGGGTGAGATTCCAATTCCTGACACTCCACGGAACAACAATAATAAGTGCGCAAATAAGGATAAAAAAGGACTGCAGCATACGGGAAGCAATTCTGTTGATTAGGCTCTTTTGAAACATAAAAAAAAGAGGAACAATAACCACGAAAGGTAAAAAGGTAGTCTTTGTCAAACTTGCCATTCCCAAAAGAGCTCCAAGCACCATCCCTCGTAAATAATTGGGCTTGAGAGAAAAACTTAAGCTAGCCGCGACAATCGCCGTGAACAAAAAAGTGGCGATAACTTCCACATAAATTCTACTTGTAAACCAAATGAGATAAGGATGGACAGCACAAACCAGAGAGGCAAAAAAGGCCAGTTTCGTGCTCCATAAGGTTTGCACTATCCAAAAAACCAGCACACATGTTCCCGCGAAGAGTAAACATTGAGCTAACTGTACTACCCCAGGATACCATCTATCGGAAAAAAATAGAGTGAATGCAATGACAAGCGGATAGAAGGGGCCCCTATTGATTGTAGATTCTTTGTCGGGAAAATATGAGAAAGTGCCATGATGATATAGCCCAAAACCAAGCAAGCCATGATTATCGATATCTAAAGGAAACCTTGCCTGATTTAAGGCAGGATAAATAAAAAAACAAAACAGCGCCGAAGTGGCGATGGCAAATAAAAAAATGAAAAATATTCTTCCATAAGAATTAATCATAGCCGTTCATCCTGGTCATCCAGGTTATCATAGGGCAAAAACGCAGCATGTGGCTAGCAAAAAATCATAACGGAAAATTTAAATTTATGCGATGCAATCTTGAGCTATCTGGTGTGCAATTTATTTGCACTTCCTTCGAAATCGTGCAAACACGAAAACCCTATTGAAAAATGCCCGAGTCTTCTGTTATGTTCGTGTAAGAACATTTTTTAAAGGGCTAATACCTTGACTGCTCGGATGAAAAATAAGCCGTCCTGGCTTAGCGAATTTCTGTTAACAATCTCCAACATTATTAGTTTTTCACCCAACTTTAGTGGTTTTCCTGAAAAAGCCTTTTTTAACATTTATTTGCCTGTCTTAATTTTAATCCCTCAAGTATTCACAACCAATATTCTAGCTCCCAATCTAAGCTCAGCACAGATGACCATTATCCCCATCTTCCTAGTTTTCATATTCTCGAGACTGCAACGATGGAAATTCAGCCTGAATGATCTTTTGGTCACAGGCTATGCAGGGGCTTGCATCTATTCGGAATATCGCTCGGGAGAAAAATATCTCTTTTTGGTGGCGCAGTTTCTGTGCAGTGTCATTGCCCCATATTTTCTAGCCAAAACACTGATCACTAGCTCTCAGTTAGACGTTCGCTTTGCTCAACGCCTGGTTTTTTTGGTTTTTGTGGATGTTTTGATAGCCTCATTCGAATTTCGCTTTCAATTTAATCCTCTCATCACTCTCCCTGCCCATTACTTTAATGTGCAGCGGGAATGGTATACAAGCTACCGATATGGGCTTCCGCGAATAGCTGAAGCTTTTGCTCACCCTATTTTGTTTGCCATCGGCATTTCGATAGCTTTTTTACTAAATTATTGGCTGGTAAAAAATAAATTTTGGAGTAAAAACTTTAAACATTTGCCAAGCCTATTTCTATCCAAAGGAATGATCATTGCCTTCGTTCTGATCATTGGATTAATTCTGACTTTTTCGCGCGGCCCTTTATTAAGCTGCATCTTCGGAACATTGGTCATCGGCGCGGGATTTTCAAAGCATCGCCTGAGAAGCTTAGCCTTGCGCGCTCTTATTGCCGTCATTTTTGCCGTGATGATCTACTATAGCTTTCATCAGTATTTGCAAATGGGCCAGAAAATGGCTTCAGACACAGAACAAACGGCTATCTACCGAATCAATTTATGGAATGAATACCTCAAATTGATTTGGATGCAACCCATTTGGGGATGGGGTCAGCAAGTTTGGCTGCGGGAAGAAATCTTCCTTGTCGAAAAGCATACTTTTTCTGTGGACAACGCCTATCTCTATTTGACCCTTCTCCACGGCTTTGTCTCAACTGCGCTCTTTACGGCCGTCGGCTTTTGGGCGATGCTGCGCCTTGCATTCTATGGAATTTTCCAACCCCTGAAGAATGTGCAGCTAAGCTCATTGATGTTCGCCCTTCTGGCAGTCATCCTAACCATCCTTCTTTCATTGACCACAGTATACATGGGGCTGCAAATTGAACCGCTTTTTTTTATCGCTATAGGCTGGGCGGAAGGGGTTATGTTAGCCAACCCAAATAAATTGCAAAATATCCTAGAACAACAAACATATGTTTTCCAACCACGTTTGGCAGAAGAATATAAGCCGGTCCAGAGGAGCCAAGAAACATGAACACCCCTTCTCCCGGATTAAAATTGGCATATCTGATTAGCCAATACCCTGCCATTTCCCATACCTTCATCATGCAAGAAATTTTGTACCTCAGAAAAATAGGATTTGACATTCGAGTAGCCTCCATTAACAATGCCCATCTTTCTGCTGAACAGCAAACGCCTGAAAACTTAACAGAAATAGCAAACACTTATTACATCAAAAACGAAGGGGCTGTCAAAACCTTGATGGTTTGCTTAAAACAGCTTTTGATTTCCCCTATAGGGATGCTAAAAGGGATATTTTTTTCGCTTCGCCTCAGCGGCCTGGATCTAAAAAGGGCATTTTATCATCTTTTCTATTTGGCGGAAGCTGTTCTCTTAGGGGCTTGGATGAAAAAAATCGATGCCGTCCATGTACATGTGCATTTTGCCAATCCGGCATCGAATGTAGGCATGATACTAACCAAAATCTTTCCCTTCACCTTCTCGATAACAGTGCATGGGCCGGATGAATTTTACGATGTGACCTTGCACCACCTCAAAAAAAAGATTGAATTGGCCCGCTTTATTTGCTGCATAGGTTACTATGCGCAAAGTCAATTGATGAGGGTATCCGAATGTAAGCAATGGTCTAAATTTGAAATCGTACCGTTAGGTGTAGAGCCCTCCTATTTCTCGCCTAAATCCTTTCAGGAAAATCCCCACATTTGGCAAATTTTGTGTGTAGGAAGGTTAGTTTCTTCCAAAGGCCAGCAGATTTTAATCGCTGCTATCGAGATCCTCATTCAAAGGCAGCTCAGTGTGCACTTATGTCTGATTGGTGATGGCCCGGACAAAAAACAACTGGAGCAATATGTCTTTGAGCACAATCTGCAGAAGAATGTCCAATTCACCGGAGCCCTTAATCACGGTGCAGTTAAGGGATATTATGAAAAAGCAGATCTATTTGTGCTGCCTAGCTTTGCAGAAGGCATTCCCGTATCCTTAATGGAAGCCATGTCCATGGAAATCCCTTGCATCTCCACCTTTGTCAACGGGATTCCTGAACTTATCCGCCACCAAATTGATGGCTTATTGGCAATTCCTTCCAATGTAGAAGAGCTTGCGGATGCCATCCAGCTCTTGATCCAGAATGTCGAGCTAAGGGAAAAAATAGGCAAAGCCGGCCGCAAACGCGTGTTAGAGAAGTACGATCTTCAAACAAATCGAGAGTATTTGGGAAAAATCTTTATCAACCATTTGGCGCATAAGGATGAATGATTTAAGTGAACATTGATTTTTCATTTTTTTTAGGTTTATTGGGACTAGTTATAGTCATTTTCACTTTGCCCGGAAGCGTTGAACTCCTGTTTCTTACACTTGGCGCTATGCTGCCTAAAAGGACAGGAAATGACATGAAAGAAGCACCAAAGAGCAATTTAAAGCTCGCGATTATTATTCCTGCCCATAATGAAGAAATTAACATTAAGGAAACCATCGCCAGCATAAAAGAGTGCAGCGGAGAATTTACAATAGTCGTTGTGGCTGATAATTGCACGGATGACACTGCCCTCATCTCTTCACAATGCGGCGTCAGGGTGCTGACTCGCCGCGATCCCACTAAAATTGGAAAGGGCTATGCGCTAGACTATGCCTTTTCAACCCTTCTTAAAGAGGGCTTTGATTTATTTCTAATTGTCGACGCGGATACCTTGGTAGAAAAAAATCTAGTCAGCGAAGTGGTTTTGGCTTTTGAGCAGGGTGCGGATGCCCTTCAAACTCTCCATACGATTATCAACCCTACACGTAGTTTGAAAATGCGTCTTTTAAATATTGCTTTTTTAGCCTTCAATTACCTGCGCCCGGAAAGCAGGATGCGCTGGGGAATTTCTACAGGTATTTCAGGCAACGGATTTGCCCTCAATCGTCCCACTCTCTTAAACGTACCATACACAATCACTTCAATTGTCGAAGACACAGCCTACCATTTACGTTTAGTCTCTAAAGGATACAAAGTAATTTTCATCGATAGCACAAAGGTCTTGGCCGAATCTCCTCCAAGCACTGCCGGCATACTTAACCAACGATCCCGATGGGAAGGGGGGCGCTTGCGCTTGCTTTTAGATGAAGCCCCCCTTTTACTCAAACAGATTTTAAAGGGGAACTTTCTATTAATAGAGCCTCTGTTAGATCTTTTGCTGCTGCCGCTCTCTTATCACGCGCTTCTCCTTCTTTTGCTTTTGGCTATTCCCTTTTCTATTATACGCCTATATGCGCTCACGGGTCTGGGAATCATTCTTGTCCATTTATTGATGGCTATTAAACTCGGAAGAGGCGGAATGCGGGATGTGCTGGCGCTTGCTTTTAGCCCATTTTACTTGCTGTGGAAAATATTTGCCTTGCAATCGATCCTAAAAGCTGCTCAAAAAAAATGGAAATGGATTCGAAGCGAACGCGCTAAAAACGATAAGCGCTAACAAAAGCTAGCGAGATGCTATACCCGATTGCGGAGACTTCCTGGAATGACTATAAATTCTTTTCTCTTTTCACATTCCTTTTGCTGCTAATGGTATGGGCGAACGGCAAAAATTATTTTCGTGAAATACATTAATAATTGCTTGCTTGCGATTGCGAGGTTTTGGGCGTACAATAATATCAATGTCTTGACCAAGCGCATTCAAAAAATGAATCAAACGCTCAACAGAAAAACCATCCAGTTTGCGTCTAATAAGAGCGGAAACTTTAGGTTGGCTTATGCTCATGATTTTTGCAGCTTGGGTTTGAGTCAGTTTTTTCTTCTTGATAATCTTTTCTAATTCCCAAACCAACTTTGCTTTAGTCAATTCTTCTTCAGGATTCTCAATTCCAAGATCCGCAAAGACATTCCCGCTGCTCATTTCGCATTCAATTTCTTCTAAGTT
>Ga0206882_1132_pt1 | contig 13468 bp, 16 predicted proteins | sample Alteio_BWOrgCont_4_FD_152908 | JGI IMG/M metagenome (GOLD analysis project Ga0206882, IMG submission 152908) | Enriched cells from forest soil in Barre Woods Harvard Forest LTER site, Petersham, Massachusetts, United States -... | ecosystem: Environmental > Terrestrial > Soil > Temperate forest > O...
CGGCTTTTCGCCTTTGCATTTTGCTTCTTTCTATGGTCATGAAGCAATTGTCAAGTCTCTGCTCGATCATGGCTCTAAAGTAAATCAAAAAAATCATACCGGATGGACTCCTTTGCATCATGCATCAGGCGAGGGGAACCATGAAGTCGTTAAGCTGTTGTTCAAAGCTGGCGCTGACCTCAATAGCAAGGATTCATATGATCACCCTCCAATAATAGCTGCCTTGAGTTTAGGTCACGAAAAGATCGCTAAATTTTTAATCAAGAAGGGAGCTGATCTTGACGTGATAAAAAAAATTATTCTTTTCTCCGCAGTTAGAGGGGGCTGCTTTCTAGTTGTGGATTTTTTGCTTAACAATGAATATGACCCCAATATCCAAAATGGTAAAGGTCAGACTCCCTTATTTATTGCTGTAGAAATTGGAAATGTCGATATTATCAAGATTTTGCTGCAACATGGAGCTAGTTTAAACATTGAGGATAATGAAGGATTTACTCCTTTGCACTTTGCAGCCAACCATGGGCAAACTGAAGCCGTAAAAATTTTACTCGAAAATAAAGCTAAACCCAATGCAGTTGCAAAAAAAAGCAGACGCACTCCACTTCATACCTCAGGTGCTTCAGGAAAAAAGGAAATTGTAGAGCTTTTATTACAGTATGGAGCCAAAAAGGATAGCGTTAGCGATACTGGCCTTATCCCTGCTATCGAATTCAAATCGCATGGTTTTTTTGATGTTGGAGAGACCCTTTTAAATGGTGTGGATGCCGAAAAACGCGCATTGTTAGAACACAAAATGCTCAATCATCGCTTTGGCTTGAGCATTGAAGTGCCATTCGAAGGTCAAAATATTTCGCTTCAAGCTTTTGATGTTGGTGTGACTTTCCCCGCTCTTTTAAAATCACTTCGAGACTGTCAGAATTGGCTATCGGAAGTCCCATCAGGATGGGACGCAAATGATACACAGGACGTTTTTGACTCTATTGCGTTAGCTGTGGATACGATAGATAATTCTATCCCATTAGAAGATAGAGTCAGGCGTGTTTTAGAGAGGCATGCTCAGAAAAAAGTTGTTGTCTTTCCGACTGGAATGGAGGGGCATGCCACCGCAATAATTCTTTTTAAGAACTATTTCATCTATGGCGATAGAGCATTAGTCGTCACAACAGATGAAGGATCCACTCCTTTACCCGGTCTATTAATTGGCGCGTTGGATTTAAAGGACAACTTTAAAAATATTATCGAAGCGCTTATTGCAAAAAAATTTAAAGAGGAAAATTTGGAGAATCTAAATCCTATAATCGGAAAACTGCTGAACCTAGACCAATTACGTCGAAGCCCGCGCACAATTCAGCAGGGATTAGTCTGCGCTTGGTCATCTTCTGCCAAGCTTGCTATGAATGGCGCGGTTTTTGCTCAACTGCGTAAAAAAGGGATGGATCTGGAAGAGGCGGTTCGATATAGTAACGCCATGTATCGCTCATGGGTCCGGGAAGACCGTCTAAAAGCAGTTGAAGAATACCTCAAAAATGTACCTGAAAGTGATGTTAAAACAAGAGTATTAGCTTGCATTTATAAGCTTCTCTCGAGCAAGAAGGTTCGTAAAAATCAAGATGAGGTTGACCCCATCATGGAATTGATCGAACACCACGCCCCTGAGGCCGTGGCTTTGTCAAGCTACGTTGTATTTTCAAACGAAAACCAGCGCAAAGCTGAGGTTGTTTTTGGAGTACAGTGACTTGACGCCGCTTACAAGGTCCTTAGATTTTTTTTCAGTGTTTTAGACGGGCGCAGCGGTTTAAAAGAATGGCATCTGCTAAAACTAAAGCCGCCATCGCTTCCACGATGGGAACTGCCCGAATGGCTACGCAAGGGTCATGGCGAGAGCCAGGAGGAATTTTAAATGCAGCTCGTCCACCCGAAATCGTCAGGGTCTCTTGATCTTTAGCAATGCTCGAAGTCGGCTTGAAGGCGACTCTCCCCACAATTGGCATGCCTGTGGAAATGCCCCCCAAAGTGCCTCCAGCATAATTTGTTTGGGTTCTTATGACCCCGTCCACATTTGTGAATATATCATTATGTTCAGAGCCCTTCATGGTTGCCGATCGAAAACCTGATCCTATTTCAAAACCTTTTGTTGCCGGAAGGCTCATCATAGCAAAAGCAAGATTTGCCTCCAATTTTTGATAGACCGGGTCTCCTAACCCTGCCGGCACAGAAGTGGCTACGAATTCGATTATTCCTCCTAATGAATCTCCCTCCAATTTTGCTTTTTCTATTAACTCCATCATGCCGGAAGCAGCCTTCGCATCAGGGCAAAACACCGGGCTTTCGTAAGTTAATTTCTGTAAATCAGGATCATCCTCTCGAACATCGGCTTCAATGGATCCGATTTGCTTAACATAGGCTGTCAGCTTAGTTCCATTGCACTCTATAAACTTCTTTGCAATGACTCCAGCAGCTACACGACAGGCGGTTTCGCGGGCAGATGAACGGCCCCCGCCGCGATAATCAAAGATTCCATACTTCTCAAGATATGTGAAATTTGCATGCCCTGGCCTAAGCAAATCTTTGATGGGTTTGTACTTGCTCGAATCGGCATCTTTGTTCGGGATGAGAATGGATATGGGAGCCCCTGTTGTTTGTCCTTCAAAAACTCCTGAAAGAATCTCAGCTTGATCATTTTCAGTTCTCGGAGAGGTGTAGGGGTTGCGGCCAGGAGCACGCAGATCTAAAGCCGCCTGGATTTCTTGCTCTTCTATTGCGATTCCGGCAGGACAGCCATCGATCACCACACCTATTGCCTTTCCATGGGACTCTCCCCAAGTGGTTATTTTAAAAATATTTCCAAATGTGTTACTTGCCATGGATGGTGGCTCCTATTATTTTCTTTACGACTTCATCTTCATTCGAATGTTCAGCATCAATAGTAATATTTGCGGCAGCTTCATAGATAGGGATGCGCAATTTAGCGATGGCAAGAAAAGCTTTTTCAGGATTGTCGGATTCTAGATAAGTGGGCATGTCGCGCAGTTCTACTCTTTTCCAAAGCACTGAAGAGTTATTTTTGAGATAAATCAAAGACCCTATCATTTTTAAAATTCGCGTATTTTCTTTATCGATCAGAGTTCCTCCGCCGACGGCTATCACACTCTTGGTTACCGAAACTAAAGACCTTATTTGCTGCTTTTCTAACTCCCTAAAGAAAAATTCCCCTTCTTGGCTAAAAATTAATCGGCAGGATAATTTTTTTCCTTTCCGGGCAGCATACACAGCCTCAATGAGCCTATCGGAATCAATAAAGGGCCTCTCCAACTGTTCTGCCAGTTTATTCCCTATCGTTGTTTTTCCGCTCATAGGCAATCCGCATAGGATAAGATTCACGAAAGCTCCTTAATATCGGCCCCTAAGGCGGTGAAATCACGCACGAAAGTCGGAAAAGTTTTCGAAACGCATTCTACAGGAGCAATTTCAGTCTCGCCTTGCGCGCTCAAAGCCGCCACAGCAAGGGACATGGCCATGCGATGATCACTGTAGGAATGAAGCCGAGCACCTTTTAGGCTCGACTTTCTTATCACTAAGCCATCCTCTGTTTCCTGGATATCTGCTCCCATTTTTTGCAATTCAGCCGCAATGCATTGGAGGCGATTACATTCTTTTTGCTTAGCAATGGCTGCATTTTGAATATGGGTTTCTCCCTCCGCAAAACACGCGACTACAGCCAGAATGGTAATCGCGTCAATAAAATTATTAATATCGACAGAAATGCCTGAAAGAAAGCCCCCTTTTTTAACGTGCAGAAGCTTATTTTCTTCATCAATTTCAATGCGGGCTCCCATTTTTTGAAAAACAGCAATGAGATCCTTATCCCCTTGTGGATCTTTCATATCAATATTTTTTAAGGTGATCTCGGAGTTGGTCACTAAAGCGGCTGCAATGGGAAATGCTGCGGAGCTAAAATCTCCTGGAGCCGTATATTCAAAGCCTTCATACCTGCTATTTCCAAAAAGACGGTAGCGTTCAAAAGTCTGATTTTCATAAGAAATCCCTAATCGGTCAAACCAATCCAAGGTAAGGGCTACCCACGGTTTCTCTCCTGGATTCAGCACTTGCAATTCAATAGGGCCATCTGCAAAAGCGGAAGCTATTAATAGGGCGGATACCGGCTGGGAATCTTCTCCCGGCAAAATCGCTTTCCCGGAACGGATTGGGCCTTGAATGATAATAGGAGCATAGCCATCTCCTCGCATTGAGGTAGCTGATGCGCCAAGTTGCGAAAGACCGGATAGAAGGGGCTTCATAGGTCGTTGATGGCGGATAGAATGATCCCCAGTGATTACAACGGGCAATGAAGCAAGAGCCCCTATTGCAGAGAAAAACCGCAGCACAATCCCTGAGTTTCCCGCATTAATGACATCTTCGACGGCGTGTACTTTTCCGTTTAGCCCTTGAATCTCAATTTTTTCCGGCTCCACATCAAGAACCGCCCCTAAAAGGCGGCATGCCTCGACCATTGCAAGCGTATCAGGTGAGGGAAGGTAATGATGAATTACACTTTTTCCATCCCCTAATGCTCCAAAAAGGATCGATCGCAAGGTGTGCGATTTTGAGGGTGGAATTATAATTTCGCCTTTGATCGAGCGGGCGGGTTTGCATAAATAACGCATTCTCTATCCTAGTACATTGTCAAGATTCATGCGAACCACTTTATAGATAGAGATGTCATAATTTTCAATTAAAAAAAATATATCCCGCTTCTTTAAATGTTGTTAGAAAAAATAGAGCAATAAAACATTGGCGCCCCATATATTAAATTCGGTTTTTAAAAAGTCGAATGGGAAATTATTCTGCCGGCCATAAACACGATATTCGTAAAATGGAGTGACGCTAAAAGTCAATTTGCGCTCCCCAGGGCAAGGATGGTAAGTATTCGGAAGCTCTATGCGGTACTGAGTCATGTTTTCGACACCCAAAGTAAAATTATCAAATTCAGGGTCATTGCTGATCTTACATTGAGTATTTAATGGAGCCCTACACTTGACATTCAGTCCTAGCTCCCACCAGGGGATGGGGAAAACATGAGATAGAAAACCATAAGCTATATATGAATATTCAGTCTTCAAGTGAACGTGAATTGGACTTGGGTGCTTATAATCATTCCTTTCACTAAAATACCCTCCTCCCACATAGGGCGTAAAAGAAGGACGATATGCGCATTTGCTCGCTATTGTATATCCAAAACGTCCCTCAACCATAGCATCTGTCAAGTCCGATTTCAGATGTGTATCATTGCCTCCATGCCCGCTTAACCTGCCGCTAGCATATAGCCCTTCAATTCCCCAATACAAGCGATAACGTTTAACGTGTTCATAGCCAATTCTTACACCCGCTATGCAACCATCTTGGCGAGTCCCGCCTTCTCTTTTCCTACAGGCATTATAGACTTCAGGCCCGATATACACGTAGTTAGGCAATGGACTAGAAAAACAATTGCAAGGATTGCACTGACAGGGATTGCACTCGCATCCTTCATTTTCGCATAATCCAGAGGATGCTTCTAAAAACCTCTCAGCAAGCCCTCCTCCTATAACCATAAAGCTTAAAACTAAAATTGAAAATCTAATGGCCATCTTTATCCTCAGTTAGAAATTTCTAAACCTTCTATAAAGCTGCTATAACGCGTATGCGCAATTTTAGTACTAAGTCATATCTATAAAGAGAGGTCAAATTGACCGTGCCGAGTACATATGCATACATAGCATGCAACAACGAAAGTTGTCAAAAAAAAAATATTCTTGTGTTCTTGATGTTTTTTCCATTATAGGTTTAAAAAAATATGTTGTCTGCTGGGAAAATGAATTTGCAGCAGTTTAAATTGGAACCTGCACACCAAACATTAAAGGAAAAAATATGAAGGTCATTCAAACATTATTCTCGATCTCTTTGATTGCGGCATGTATTTCCATGCCCGCAGATGGGAGAGAAATAGCAGTCCGAACTCCTGCCGGAGAAGAGTTCATGGTTGAAGTACAGCCAAACGATACTTTTGATGAGGTTATCAAATATATCGAAAACTATCTAAGCATGCTTGAAAACGAAGATTTTGATTCCAATGCCGGCGATTGGGTTTTAAAAGATAGTAAAAGGGATTTTTTACTAGATTTTATGATGGCCTCGACATGCAATTTCTCTATTCAAAAGAGCAATACCGGCACAGTTCGCAACTATGATGCTCCCCTTTCCCCAGAACAAATAAAAGACATACACTACCTCGTAAGCACACTAGGCAATTCGTCGCTCATTAAAATTACATCTCATCGATCTGATTTAGAAAAAGCGGGCGCCCGAATTGACAAAATCCACCCATTGAAATTTTTATCCTGTGTTTTTGTTGACGAGGAACTTAAAGCATCCATCGCCAACATGCAGGGAAGATACTGGGTATGGAAAAAATTCGTCCAAGGTTTAAGCGGCAGTTTCGATGAAGAAGCCAAAAACGACAATATGAGAGCAGAATGCGTTCAGGATTTTGCCAATACTCTCGGAATTGATATTTCTTTGATCAATGCATCTATTCAAGACCGTCAGTGGGGACAATTAATAGATACTTTGATTAAATCGATTCCAAGACAAGGAAATACAGATAGATACAACATGTAAAATAATTTACTCAACCCCAAGTTGTTAGCCGTGGCTAGTAACTTGGGTTGTACTCTGGAGGCTGAGCGATGTCGAATTTTTTTTCACGATTAAGTTATAGCTTTGGCAATGAAGATTGGATTACTGAATCAAAAGCATTAAAGATCAAGCGCGGAGATCGTGTGTTATGTATTACAGCTAGCGGCGATCGTCCTTTTCATTTGCTGTTAGATGACTGCCGCGAGCTTGTTGCAATTGACATTAACCCTATTCAAAACCATTTACTCTCTTTAAAATGCGCTGCTATGCGGCGGCTGGATTACGAAAACTACCTCTCTTTTCTTGGCGCGCAGTCCGGAGGCAATAGAATCGCAACTTTAAATAAACTGACTCCTGATATGCCCCAAGAAGCCGCCCACTTTTGGCAAAAGAACCATATCCCCGTAGCTAAAGGGGTGCTCTATCAAGGCGCCGTAGAAAAGTTTTCTTATCAGGCATCTCGAGCCATCAACTTTTTTAGAGGAAAAAAAGTTGACTATTTATTTGGGATCAATGACATAAACAAACAGAAAGACTTTGTTAAACGCCACTGGGATACCTTCATCTGGCGAAGAAGCTTTGATATAATTTTGCATCCCCTTTTCACCCGCCTAGTTGTTCGGGATCCGGGATTATATAACCATATAAAACCGTCCCTTCACATTAGCTCTTACATTTATCAAAGCATGCATGCTTGCTTAAACCGATGTCTCGCTAAAGAAAATGCGTTAATTTCTTTAATCCTAAAAGGAGATGTCTCCAAGGATGCCTATCCGGCTTACCTAACGGAAAAAGGACATCGGATCATTCGAAAGCGTTTAGATCGCATCACTCGTGTAGTTACGATGGACTTAATCCATTATTTGGAAGGATGCCCTGATGAAAGCTTTGATTGCTTTTCCCTTTCAGATGTCGCTTCTTATATCACCCAGCAAGACTTTGTGAAATTAATGAATGCTGTCTATCGCACAGCAAAACCAGGGGCCCGCTTTTCCATTAGGCAGTTTATGTCGCATCATAAAATCCCTGAGGCGATAGCTCCCTATTTCCAAAGGGATAAGCGTCTGGAAAAACAATTGGAAATCGAAGACCGTTGTTTTCTTTATCGATTTATGACAGGCACCATTATAAAAAAACAAATCACTCTTTAGGAGTCGCCCAAATAATTGAAAGCAATGAAATCCCAAAAAAAAGTAAATTTACGCCGATTAAAAGCCCGATGACCCACAATGCGGTGGATGGCCAGCCTAACCAGATGAGGAGCGCCATGCCTAAGGATAAAACACCGCTCACTATCAACCAGCCTTTATTTGGCAAATCCAGCAATTCTGAAGCGAAGACAATTTTAGCTATTCCATCCAGCAGAAAAAAAGCAGTTAATAGCACAGTAAGAGTAAGAATTCCGGGAATAGGATAAATAAGCAATAAGATACCAATAAAAATATAAAGCGCTGAAATTAGAGTAGAAATAAACCAACCTTTGTTGCCGAACATTGTAAACGAGCGATAGCCTTGCACCACACCGGATATTAAAAATAAACATCCTATTAATTGCTCAAAACCTAATGTGAAAATCCCTGGTAAGGCGATTGCCAGTATACCCAAAACAATAAAGAGAATTCCCTCAAATATAAAAAATTTACGGTTTTTTTGGATAGCTTCTAACATCACTCCCTCCCTAGTTATTATATTGATATATAATCTGTAAAATATTTATTGTAAAGAGTGCAAGGGTTGAATAAAGGAGAACAACCATGTCATTAAATAGATTAATTTTAATGTTATTTATGGCGGCTCTGACAATCTCTAGCCAACTTCAAGCACAGCAAGCTCCTCCATTGGATCAAACGCTTGACAGTCAAGGAAATCCGATATACCCCAATGTCGACAATCCGGATAAGATCATTACAAACGAGATAAAAACTAAAATGCTGGATGATCCCGGCTTGGCGCAATACACGGATAAAATACAAGTCAACACCATTTCTGGAAAAGTTACCTTGAGTGGAACAATTGATTCAACATCAGCCAAATTAAAAGTCGAAAGCATTGCCAGGAATACAAGCGGAGTTAAGTATGTTGTCAACAACATGGTGGTAAACCAATCCCGCTTTTATCAGGGTAATGCGCCTCCGTCCAATGAGCTTAGATAGAAGCAAAATTTGGAGTGCGGCGACTTGTCGCCGCTTTGCGTCTTCGATGTCGACTCGTCGGCATCGCGAAGTGAGGCTCTTCGGGAGGTTGCAGAACCTGTAGGCTCTCCCGAAAATGAGTATGCTGAAAATCTTGAGAGAATCCACAGAATCTGCAAACTCCCGGAGAGCCTCACCTCGCGATGCCGACGAGTCGACATCGAAGACGCAAAGCGGCGACAAGTCGCCGCACTCCAAATGTTAACTCGCCCCAATTCTTCACAAAAAAACTTTGTTGAAAAAAATCAGCTTTCTCCTTACCATCTGCCACAACTTCTTTTAGGAGCAAACACGAATAGTGAAAGACAATGGAGTTTATTTATGACATCATTACAAGGATAGACCACATTTATCTAAGTTCAAATATTATCTGGCGGTTTGAAGCAAAAATTCTGCAAAATATATGATAAATATTCCCCCTCTTTCCAATTCCCTTTTGCCTCTAGGATTCGTTTCAAAATCATCCGCAACTCAATCCAAGATATGGAAGAACTTAAAAAAAGCAGCCGAATTATTTTATGAAACGCCCGCTCTAGCAGGCGGCCTAGTCATCACAGGCTTAGCTTTGAGCATTCTTTTTCCGGCTATTGCACCCCCTTTTTTTGCAACAGCGACATCCTTAGTCTTGACTAGGCTTGCTGTAAAAATCCTTGCCGGATATAATTTAGGTTTTATCGAATACTTGAAAAAGAAAGCATATGAAATTCATGCAAAGTATCCCAAAGTGCAAATGATCGTTTTTATTTTCGCGCTCGTCATCAGCGGAATTTCGCCCATTGCAAGTTGTATAACTGCAATTGCCTTAGGGATATTTAGCGGGATCATCATGGGAATTGAACACTGCCAAAGGTTGCAAAAAATCCATCGGCATGAGCTAGCCAACCCAAATCATGCACCTAAAGCACTGTTAAGTTTGAATTGATGGTTTAAAATAGAAAAAGGAAACCATTGTGCCTACACCTCTATTGTCTATTGCACTAACGTTTTTTTTAGTGACAAACCCTATAGGAAATTCTCCAACCATCATCGCCTTAGTCAAAGATTTTGATTTTGAAAAACAAAAGAAAATCTTGCGGCGCGAAGGCATCATCTCATTGATCATCGCCCTGTTTTTCCAGTTTTTTGGAGAACTTTTCTTAGGCCTCTTGAAAGTGCAGAATTTCGCTGTTACCCTATGCGGAGGCATACTCCTGTTCTTGGTCGCCCTTAAAATGATTTTCGCTATGTGCAACAACAATAGCACCGCCGCAGTAAAACAAGAACCTTTTATCGTGCCTATTGCAACCCCCCTCTTATCCGGCCCGGGACTTCTAACGATTATCATGCTGTATTCCCGCCAGGAGTGCAACAATCTCAAAATCACAAGCGCCATTTTAATAGCATGGGTCGGTGTATTAGGCGTTATGATCGCGGCCCCCTATCTACAAAAAATTCTAGGGAAAAGAGGTCTTGTTGCATTGGAACAATTAATGGGAATGATACTCGCGATGATCGCTATGGATATGATTGTCAAAGGATCAGCCCTTTTTCTTAAAACCTTACATGGATAAATAGAACATGTCATTGTTATCAGTAACCCTTGCCTTGTTTTTAATCATGGATCCCCTTGGCAATGTTTCCTCCTATCTGTCTTTGGTCGATGGCATCGATCCTAAAAAACAAAAATACATTGTCATACGTGAAATGCTGATTGCCTTGGCAACTATGATCGTTTTTAACTATTTAGGCGAAGTCATCTTTAGCGTTCTTCACCTTTCAGAAACTACTGTCCGGATAGCCTCGGGCGTAATTCTGTTTTTAATCGCCATCAAAATCATCTTTCCGGCGCCTGACAGCCTGAGAGCCAATTTGCCAAACGGTGAGCCGTTTGTCATCCCGCTTGCCATCCCTTTGATAGCCGGACCCTCATTATTAGCCACCATTTTGCTTTATGCGAATTTAGAACCAAGCCAGCCCATCATGCTAGCGGCGATTCTTTTAGCATGGCTAGGCGCTGTAAGCATTCTTTTATGCGCACGTTTTTTCCAACGCGTACTAACTAACAATGGTCTAATGGCCTGTGAAAGGTTGATGGGAATGGTTTTAATATTATTGGCCATTCAGAGGTTTGGAGAAGGCATACAACAATTTGTAGCTCTTTATGCTACCTGATGGAACTCAAGGACTTTTAAAATTAAACGTCAAAATGATAATAGCTTATGATGGAACATGCTATTTGGGCTGGCAGAAGACCCGCATGGGCATGAGCATTGAAGAGGTTTTACAAGAGTGCCTGGAGAAAATTCTGCAAGAAAAAATATCCCTCCAAGCTGCCAGCCGGACCGATGCCGGCGTACATGCCGAAGGCCAAGTAGTTAACTTTTTTACGACTAAAAAGATCTCGAATGAACGCCTCAAACTAAGCCTAAATAGCTTGCTGCCTAAAGATATTGCCATTCTGCATGTCGAGAATGCCTCCGCGGACTTTCATCCGACCCTGGACTGCATTGGCAAGGAATACCATTACCACCTTTGCTTTGGAAGCGTGCAATATCCCCGGCATCGCTTTTACTCTTGGCACTTCCCGCAAGAACTCAATGCGGATAACATGCGCCAAGCCGCCGCCTCTTTAATTGGAGAGCATGATTTTTCGGCCTTCTGTAACTTTAAAAAGAATGCAGCCTATTCTAATTATATCCGTCAAATCCAAGATATAGAGATTCTCGAACTGCCCCAAAAACGGTTATGCATCAAAATCAGAGGGAATCATTTTCTGTACAAAATGGCGCGCAATATCGCAGGCACCCTAGTCTATGTGGGCTGCGGAAAGCTTTCTCTCGAGGACTTACCGGAAATTTTGGGCAGCAAAAAACGAACTCTAGCTGGAATGACAGCTCCTGCTCACGGACTAGCACTGCATAAGGTGTTATTCCAGGAATTCCGGGAAATTAAATGACCTCGAAGAGCCGAGCGAAGTACCACGCAAATAAAAGGACAACAATAAAAGCGCCTACCCAAATAGCATTGGGGAACCATTTTATGCCTGCGCCAGGGTTTCCGCGCACTTCCAATGTTCCAATGCCATAGGAAAACTCTTGAACCGCGGACCGATTGAAAATTTCAGGATGCTCGCGGATAATGCTTTCTCCGTCGACCCCTAAAAATACAGCATACTGCTTGACAAAGCCTTGTGCATAAATAGGAGAAATCAGTTTATTCACCTCTCCTTCCTCGATAGCTTGTAAATAACTCATGCGTATGGATGTAGCATTTTCAGCTTCTTTTAACGAAAGATTCATCTCCTTGCGGCGTTGTTTAAAAATCTCTCCGATACTTTTCATTTCTTCTTTTATCATAAGCAGGTGTGCCATCTATTCTTAAGTTTAAGGAGGGAGTTGCAAAACTCGAGAAGGCGGCCTTCTCGAGTTTTGCAACTCCCTCTGATGAATCAGAATACATCATCCGCAATCCAGAATCCAGATCTTTTTGGGTCTTGTTCTTTAAGGTAATCGTGTGCCTAGAATTGGATTGGATTTGATGGCGTCATCAATAGCTAAAAGATCTGAATTAGAAAGTGATAAATCTAAAGCCTTCAAATTTTCTAGAAGATATTCCATCCGTTTTGTACCAGGAATTGGGATAATATCTTCTCCTTTAGAAAGAAGCCAAGCAAGTGAAAGCTGTGAAACGGTGCATTTTTTCTTCTCTCCTATGGCTTGTAAAGCATCAACCAAACGCAGGTTATTAGGAAATGTATCTCGTTGGAACTGAGGTGAAAAGCTTCTAACGTCTAAGACGTTACTGTTAAAAAAGGCGTCAGCATTTCTCTGCTTACCAGATAAGAGGCCTCTTCCAAGTGGAGAAAAGGCTACAAATGAAATTCCAAGCTTTCTACAAGTTGATAAAACAGCTTCCGCATCTTTGTGATTAAGTATGGAAAATTCGGATTGAAGGGCTACTAGCTTATCACCTAATATAGCGTAGGCTTTTTTGAGGGTTTCTGAATCAATTTCGGACAATCCAACATAACGAATCTTGCCTTTGTTAATTAATTCAAACATGGCTTGCATTGAGTTTTCAATGGGCACTTCTCTATTAAAGCGATGCAAATAAAAAACATCAATCACATCTGTCTGTAAACGTTTGAGGCTAGAGTCGCACGCGTTCAGGATATATTCTGGCGAATTATGGACTTTTAACGTTACACCATCAAATTCTATTGCACACTTAGTGGCTAGAACAATCTTATCTCGGAAGTTTTTAACGGACTTTCCAAGCAATACCTCATTGGCACCATTACCATACATGTCAGCGGTATCAAAGAAAGTTACTCCTTCTTCATAAGCTCTTTGTATTACATGGATGGCTAAGGATTCGTCTGCTTCGCCATAGAAGCCGGTCATTCCCATACATCCGAGTCCTAAGGCTGATACTTTAGGACCATTTTTTCCTAATTGTCGTTGTTTCATTTGTTATCCTTAAAAACAGTATAAGAAGTAAAGGGAACCAAACATGCAAGTAAAGGAAACATTTTTTTAATCATAGGATCCTTTTTTTCAGAGAGCATATCAAAATTAATCCTTTCAAACTAGAGAAATGTCTCCTAGCCACATAATTTCCTT
>Ga0206882_1122_pt2 | contig 13241 bp, 10 predicted proteins | sample Alteio_BWOrgCont_4_FD_152908 | JGI IMG/M metagenome (GOLD analysis project Ga0206882, IMG submission 152908) | Enriched cells from forest soil in Barre Woods Harvard Forest LTER site, Petersham, Massachusetts, United States -... | ecosystem: Environmental > Terrestrial > Soil > Temperate forest > O...
ACCCGCTTTATCTCATGATGGACTCTGGCGCTCGCGGTAACAAATCCCAGATTAAGCAATTGGGTGCCTTGCGTGGATTGATGGCTAAGCCTTCCGGCGCGATTATTGAATCGCCCATTACTTCTAATTTTAGAGAAGGGCTGACTGTACTTGAATATTCCATTTCTTCACACGGAGCTCGAAAAGGTCTTGCTGATACAGCGTTGAAAACTGCGGACTCAGGGTATTTGACTCGCCGTCTGGTGGACGTTGCTCAAGACGTGATCATTACCGAGGACGACTGCGGTACGCTGAATGGCATCGATGTTTCGGCCATCAAGCAAGGTCAAGAAGAATTGTTGCCTTTAAAAGACAGAATTTTCGGGCGCACGGTTTGCGACGATGTCTATCTCCCGGGCGATAGGACTAAGCTTTTAGCCAAATCCGGCGATACATTGACGATTCATCAAGCCGAAGCCATTGACGACTCCGGTATTGAGAGTGTCAAAATACGATCGGTATTGACCTGCGAAACAAGACGCGGCGTTTGCTCCAAATGTTACGGAGTCAATTTAGCTAATGGCCGCTCGGTTAGTATGGGCGAAGCCGTGGGCATTATTGCTGCGCAATCCATTGGTGAACCTGGAACGCAGTTGACCATGAGGACCTTCCACTTGGGCGGTATTGCTTCTGCAAGTGTCAGTCCGGAAATTGTTGCGGATCATGAAGGGCTTCTCATCTACAGTGATTTGCGAACTGTGTTGAATCAAGAAGGTCAGTGGGTGGCTCTTAACAAGAATGGATGCTTGCACATTGTGCGGGATGAAGGGCGTACGCTTGAAGAATATAAAAAGCTGCTTTCGACAAAATCCATTGAACCCCTGCAAACTTTCATGGTGGAATTGGGTACGACGATCTTATTGCCGGATGCCTCCAAGGTGAAATCTGGCACTAAAGTTGCCGAGTGGGAGCAGCATAATATTCCGATCATTTGCGACCGACCCGGTTATGTCAAATATGAAGACTTGGTTGAGGGGATATCCACTGAACGCGAGGTTAACAAGCAGACGGGCCAGGTTGAAATTATCGTTAAGCAGCATCGCGGTGAATTGCATCCTCAGATTGTCATTTATGCGGATGAGGCTTGCGTAGAGCTTATCGGAACATATCCGATACCTTCCGGTGCGATTATTTCTGTGGAAGAAGGGGATTACGCGACAGCCGGTAAGCGGTTAGGATATTACGGGCGGTTTGCCGCGGGTTGCAGAGCTGTTTGAAGCGCGCAAGCCAAAAGAGTCGGCTGAAATCGCTAAGATTGATGGGGTCGTTGACTTCCGTGGCGTTCAGAAGAACAAGCGTATTGTGGTTGTTCGCGATGAAACGACGGGAATGGAAGAAGAGCATCTGATTCCGCATACCAAGCACTTGATCGTACAAAAAGCTGACCATGTCGTCAAGGGGCAGCAGCTGACGGACGGTGTTGTCATCCCGCATGAGATCTTGGAAATTTGCGGTGTGCGCGAGCTGCAGAAGTATCTGGTCAACCAAGTGCAGGAAGTTTATCGTCTGCAGGGTGTTGATATCAATGATAAGCACATTGAAATCATTGTCAGGCAGATGCTTAAGAAAGTGCGCGTCGTTGATCCGGGCGATACAAGTTTGCTCTATGGCGAAGAGGTTGATAAGAAAGAGTTTGAGATTGAAAATCTCAAAGTGGCCAAGGAAGGCGGCAAAGCCGGGCAAGCCACTCCGGTGCTCTTGGGGATCACCAAAGCGTCATTGGCGACGGAGTCGTTTATATCTGCGGCGTCATTCCAAGACACCACTCGTGTGTTGACAGAAGCGGCATGTGCGGGTAAAACGGACTATCTGTTGGGCTTCAAAGAAAACGTCATCATGGGGCATATTATTCCTGGCGGAACGGGCTTTGAGTACCATAGAAGGGTTAAGAAGTTTGTTGACAAGGAGCATGAAGAAGAGCTTGTTTTCGACTTTTCGGATGCGCCGCCTGCGGCTTAACATCTGGAGTGCGGTGACTTGTCACCGCTTTTGTCTTCGATGCCGACTTGTCGGCATCGCGGACGTGCCTAGAGTGAAATGTCAAGTTTAAATTGATATGCCGGAAGCTTCCGGGGTTGAAGGTTGTAAGAATTTTTGTCATTTTTGCTCATTTTTCTCTCTTTTTTTAGCCCATTGCAAGGCTGCGAGCGAAAGCGAAGACAGCCGCAGCTATGGGTAAAGGTAATTAGGCCCCTCAACCCCGTTAGGGGTTCCTCTTTTTGCAGGGTCTTGAATTCCCAAAACTTTATAAAAAGAAGAACCCCTAACGGGGTTAAGGGGTCTAATTACCTTTACCCATAGCTGCGGCTGTCTTCGCTTCGCTCGCTGCCTTGCAATGGGCTACAAAGGGAGAGAAAAAAGAGCAAAAATGATAGAAGTTCAAGCATTCATGGCCTTTGCCGCATTTTAAGTTTTGCCACAAATTTACGTTTGACAGTGTACTAGATGAGAGTTTTCAAAATCTATGGATCTTCCCTAAATTAAATTCGGGAAAGGTGGACTATGATCGCAACATATCTTGTTTATATCATGGGCCTTTTTTATGTGATGGCGGGAATCAATCATTTTCTGTATCCATCATTTTACCAAAAAACGATTCAAAATTTCTTACCCTACGCTTTAGGAATTGTTTACATAAGCGGCATAATTGAAATTATTTTGGGGATAGGTGTTTGCATACCTGCGACGAGAGGTATATCTGCTATAGGTATTATTTTGCTTTTGATTGCTGTTTTTCCGGCCAATATCAATATGGCAATGCATGCTCAGGATTGGGAATTTTCTCCAATCTTGCTTTATATCCGCCTTCCTTTGCAGCTTGTTTTAATTTATTGGGCATCTATATATGCCCATTTTTAGTTTTCAATAAACTTTGGTTACTATTATAGTACACTGTTAATTCAGGCTAATCCAGCCAGCGAGAGAGTAACTTATCCTTACCTTTTGCAATCGTGGGCATCCTTGCGCCAATGCATCAAATCCTTTTTGGGAGACGCCATCTACATCAACTAAATTCAAAAAATGAAGTTTTTTAGAGTGTTGCCCAATAGCCATAAGCGCAAGATCTGTAATTGAACAGCCCAGTAAATCTAGCTTTTCGAGATCTATACAATTTTCTGCCAGCTTGGTCATCCCACAATCCGTAACCGGACGGAGCCTGCATAATTCGAGAACGCGAAGGTTTTTACATGCTTTTGCAACAGCCGTTAGGCACGCATCATTGAAATGACTATGTCCTTTATTGAGATGACTTATATCTAGTTCATGAAGATTTGGATAAGGTTTTTGAAATAGTGCCGGCCGGCCGGTAAATAACTTTGAGCAGTGCCTTAACTTTAACTTCTGAAGGTTCGCTTTTTCATTTAAGATCGCATTCACTCCAACATTGGTGATTTTTGAGCACTGACTTAGATCAAGTTCCTTAAGGTTTTGAGTTCCCTTTGCCAATACGATAAGCTGTTTGTCGTTGATCTTGCTACCTCTAAACGAAATCTTCTGCAGGTTCGAACACATCTCTACCATCGCTGAAACTCCTTTGTCCGTTATTTTTTTAAACCAGCATAAATAAAGCTCTTGCAAGTTCTCGCAAGTGTATGCAAATTGGCAGATGGCACGGTCTCCAAGCTTCGGTTCGTAAAGACAAATGGATTGGATCTGATGGCATCTTTTAGCTAGAGCATTTAATGCTCCATCCGAAGGAGAAATCAACAGTAATTTGAGAACAGCTGTTCCTGCCAACAGAGCAAATTTAAGGCGATTTTCTGGTGATCGAATTAATAACAAGTCATTCAATACCGCTTGTTGATGAATTAATGAGAAACAGGCTTTGTCGACAGCGATTAATGACTTAAAAGAATCATTGGACAGCTTAGGGAAAATATGTTTTATAAAAACATCTGTTGGCAAGTACGGATGCAAAATATAATCTGACGTCTTAATTTCATCTAGCTTCTTTAATTTTGATAAGGGATTCCAAATATCATCGAGCTTTTCCTCTAGGTTTAAAGGATTAAAATAATGTGCAGCGCGATTAAGATAAGTTATAATGTTCATTCGACCTTTTTGTTTTAAAAGTTTAAAATCATGCGACAAGGTTTTGTGATTGAACGATTGCAAGACGCCTTGGTGAATGCGGCAATGGGATCTGAAGAGGTAATGTAAAAACCATAGATTCCTGAATGATTATAAACAAGTCAAATCTGTGGCAAGATAAATTAAAACATGTTGTTTCTACTTTTTTTAATTAATAGAGGGAGTTGCAAAACTCCAATTTTTGGGCATGATTCAAAAACAAGTATGCTTAGGCAACACTTTCTTATGCCGTCCTTACAGGACTCAGGTGTTTATCTAACTAACCCAGGCCTCCGCTTCGCTCCGACCTGGGTTAGTTAGATAAACACCTGAGTCCTGTAAGGATGGCATAAGAAAGTGTTGTCTAGACTTGAGGTGCCAATTTTTTCGAGTTTTGCAATTCCCTCAATATTTTTAATTTCTTTATCAATGGCGTTCTCCAGATTTTTGAGATCATAATTTTTTGGAGTAGATACGATTTCCCGATTAAAGCCGCGAATGCGGACGAATGCGGCACAGGAACCGACGATATTTAGATCAGTAATTTGGTCAGCGGACTTAAAAGAAAATAAACCGCAAGACCAACAAAATAAGCTATAAGCGCTGGTACTGTTATCTTTTTCATGTACCACATAAAATCAACTTTTTCTATAGCCATCAAGGCAACACCTGCGGCAGACCCGATAATCAGAATGCTCCCCCCCGTACCTGCACAATAGGCCACCATCTGCCAAAAACTGGAATCTGTCTTAAATTGCTTAAGGTTATACATGCCAATGGTTGCTGCAACCAAGGAAACATTATCTACAACTGATGAAACAAGACCGATCAAAATGGGAATAAATTCGGGAGTTTTCATATGCAAGTTAAGCCATAGAGACATATTTTTCAAAAGGCCGGCACTCTCTAAAGAGCTTATGGATAAAAGCACACCAAGATAAAAAAAAATCACTGAAATGTCGACTCTTGGTAAAATCGCAGTGACCCGTAAATGCTCCCGATCTCGATATTTGTAATGAAGCAAGTCTGTAACAACCCACATGAATCCCAATCCAAACATCATTCCCATAAAAGCAGGCAGATCTGTCAGTACCTTGAAAAAAGGAACAAAAACTAAAGAACAGATACCTAAAATCAATACCAATGTTCCCCAAGGCTCTACTTTTTCTTCTTTTACTCCTTCGGTTACAGCGAATTGGCCTTTGAATTTGAAGCTGAACCAAAACAAACAAGCAGACAATCCCAAAATACTTGGAAGGAATAAGTCTCGCATCACTGCCCAAGTTGTGATCTGACCATAAATCCAAAGAAGGGTTGTCGCCACATCGCCAATGGGCGTCCAAGCTCCTCCGCTGTTAGCAGCTATGACAATGACACCTCCAAGCATCAATCGTTCTTCGCGATCTTCAATAAGCTTGGCAATGAGTGAGACCATTACGACTGTTGTCGTTAAGTTGTCCAAAACAGACGATAAAAAAAATGTTACCAGTCCTGTGGCCCAAAGCATCTTCCGTTTCGAACGTATTCTTAAACTTTTTGTAATGATGCTGAAACCTTTATGCGTATTTATGATCTCTACAATCGTCAAAGCGCCCATCAAAAAAAATAGGATCTGGCTGACTTTGAACATCTGGAAGGAAAAAATGTAAAGATGCCTATCCACGGACTCAGCAGGTTCCAAAAATAAAACCATCCAGCATCCAATCCCCATTAATAAGCCAGTGGCAGCTTTATTGAGCTTGATGACTTGTTCGATGATTATCGCAGTATAGCCGACCAGAAATATACCCAGAACGAGGTGTGCATGATGGGTAATTTCCTCCAAATTTATGTCCATTTTTCTTTCCCCTATTGTTTTGCCGTAAGATCTTGCCTGAAAGCAGACTTAGCAGCTCCTTATCACGAGAGTTCTGTATTTCATTTCTAAGATAATTTAAGAATAAAAGCTTGAAATTATTGATCAACATGATGCTAATCACGTCCCTGTCAGCCTTTCGATGAAGTGACACAGCAAAAAAATAGTCGAATTCCTTTTACAGCACGTTGTTGGATTGTTTCTTGGTTGTTGACTAACCGAAAGGCTTATGTTATTGTTTTTCTTCTGAGTGAGTAAACTCGAGTTGTTCGATAAAAAAGGGCTAGGATCCATTGTCAGTTTGAGAATTTGACTAGATTACAAAACTATTTGGGTGTCTTAAGAATTGAAAAATCGACGGTAGCCTTTGGCTAGCTGGAGATTTTTCAATTCTTAAGACACCCAAATAGTTTTGTAACTCTCCCTTAATGAGGTGAACTTGAATATTAAAAGTGTATTTAATTTTATTGAAAAGTTAGAGCTGTCTTCGGAGAAAAAACTATTCATTATTGAAGAAAGTGCCGGCCAGTTTGATGTTGATTATCGAAAACAAAACGGCATGCGGCTGAACAATGAGCGAATAGCAAGCATTGCACAAAATTGCTTAAAGTGCATTGTAGAGACAAGTGATTCAACAAATTTTAGCTTTGATGAACGTTTAAAAGTCTTAGAACAACTGAAAACATCTATAAGATTGCACGCTAACCGGATTTACAAACGCAAGCCTCAGGGAGCAAAAGCGATTTCTTTTTTGGGGGTTCGAGGTTCTTCAGAAAAGAAATTAAGGGCATGTGTTAAGAGAATTTTAAAGCAACAAGCAGAATACGAGCTTCATAACAACTATCCTCCAGAGCTTCTTAAGGCAGTCGCTTTAATCATGTTGAAAGATCCGTACATTATGTTAAAAGACTGTTATCACAAAGTATTGGATTCAACTAATCGAAATTTCCCTTTAGAAGGAATGCATTTCCGAGATTCCTGTCTAGCATTTATTGAAGAGCTTAAAGCATTTAATCAGCGAGAAATCGTTTCCAATGGTAAAGAAAATTTGATAGATCAATTGATTAACGAACTGGAAGCTACCTATGATCTGGAAGTCTTTTATAGTTCTAAAGATTGGTGCGATCCTGCAAAATCAAAAAAAAAGATAAAGGATTTTATAAAACAGATTAAGAATCTTAAATCAGACCCCTACAAGGATTTTGGCAGGCGTGATAAAGTGATTATCCTGGGCGGAACTAAAAGCCACTGTATTATTTATCAAATCGCAAAAGAAAAAGACAGTGGTTTTTCTTTTACAATTATCAATACCGGAGAGGGAAGCAAGCTTCATGGGATTCGAGGTTTTTTTAGAGAGTTTTTGGGCAGAGATATTAAATATATTGGTATCAAAGAAGAGGACTTCACCCCTGAATTTATTGAGAAGCTCGTCAGCACGAATAGATATAAAAGTACGAACCAAGTTCTCAAATTAATCAACCGACATTTTGAAGCAAATAAACATATCAGAAGAGGCAAGGGGCGCATCCATAAGCTGCAAAAGCATGGCACATGCGTTTCAAAATCGATAGCATCATGGTTAAAGGGTGAGATGCCATTGAAAACCGGTCGAGAATTTAAAGTTTTCATGACCATGCGTAAGCTTGATGCTATAAAAGAGCTTAATACGAATCCCGATATATATTTTGAGTCAATGGCTGTATCTTCATGCGCGAGTTTAAAACTTTCAGGGCCTGAAATTAAAAAATTGACTTGTGAAATGATTAAAGAGGGTGAGAAGATTTTAAAGAAAAGAGCTAGAAAGTTGGCCTTGACCAAGGAAGGGGGTGCAAAATTCGTAAACTAAGCTAACTCGGTGTACTTGTTTCGGAATTCACCTCGATGGGTATTTTTTTCTGCCTTTTCTCACTAATCTTTTTCCCTTCTTGAATCATCTTGGCGGTCATTTTTTTAATTTCTGGTTCCGTGATTTTAATGCCGCGCTCATCAAAATCTTTTATCATAGATAGAATGTCATTATTCAAAGAACTCTGAAGCTGCCTTAAAGCGGCGAGCTTTCTTTCGGTCATAAAAGCTTTAAACTCTTTACCCATTTTCGAAGGCAATTCACCCTTCAACCATGAGGAGATGGATTTAGATGAACAAGTTCCGTTATTCTGAGGGTGATGGGTGCGGCCCTTGGCAATTTTTACATATTTTTTTTTGCCTAAATGGCGATCAATTACTTTGAAAACTTTGCCCATACACATGTAGTTGTCGCGATTGAGAAGATCTTTAATGAATTCCGGAGTTAAGTCATTTTCTTTGATTCCAGTGTATTTGATATCCGTTACTGAGTTCCTTATCGCTTCAACGAGAGTAGAATCACCGGTATTGATAGTCGTAAATGAATACGTACCATTCTTTTCTTTTTCTATTTGATAAACCATCGAATGGCCTTGAAATCCTCCCAAAATGACAATCTTATTTGACCTTTCAAAGCCTAAGCCATAGGTAATAGGGTCAGGTTTAAGGCTCTTAATCTGATGGATGACACCCGAGATCTTTTTTTCAAATTGTGTAGGATCGCTTGCATTGGTTGATCTTTGAAAAGTTTCTAGATCATAAGCTGCCTCTAGTTCCTTTATGATTCGATCTATCAAATCGACGCTTTTACCGTTTTTTTGCAGATCGCTTTTGTATGCCTCAAGCTCCTTAATAAACCCCAGACAGGCATCCATCTGCCTCATTCCTTCCAGCGGATTTATGCAGTCTGTAGAATCTAAAACTTTGTGATAGAAGTCCTTGTAGGCAATGACACCTTTCTGTAATTTTTCCAAAGCATTGCTTTTAAGCTGTGCTTGATTTACATTATACAAGGCGTCGTAATCCATTAGCTGCTTATTAATTTTCTTGATACAGTCCTTTAATTGATTTTCCGCAGTGCTTCTTATACCAAAGAAGGAGACAACTTTTGCATACCAGGGTTTGCTTTTATAAATCCTGTCACTGTGAAGTTGAATAGATGTTTTAAGATTTTCTAGGTCATTTAGGCGCTTTTCAAAGTCATAAACTTCGTTGTCAGCATTTATATTAGGAGCTCCGAAAATATTTTTGAGGCATTTTTGGGCAATCTCTGCAATTTTTTGATTGCTGAGCTTTACCGGTTTATTGTCTGTTAAATGAAATGACTGATCTTCTTTTTGAGCTAAGTATAAGTGTTTATTAGAAGTTTTATGGCTTTCGAATGAATTATTAGATATCTGCAAGTTCGTTATAAACTGAAATGAGTTTTCAAGATTCACAGGAAATGATCCTTAAATTAAATGTGAAAATTAATTTTAATATTTTTTGTAATTAAAGTCACGCATTAATTTACTACTTATTCATTTACTTCATAATCACATAGCAGTGCGCGTGCAAGGGCATAAAAAGGCGAAATAAGAGTTGTCGAAATAGGAGCTTCTTTTGATATATAAACGTTACCAAAGCTCCCAGAGTTGAACGATCGCAAGAACTTCATTTTTGCCCATTTTTCTCTCTTTTTGTAGCCCATTGCAAGGCTGCGAGCGAAAGCGAAGACAGCCGCAGCTATGGGTAAGTGATTAGGCCTCCCTAACCCCGTTAGGGGTTCCTCTTTTTGCAAGGTCTTGAATCCCAAAGCTTTATAAAAAGAAGAACCCCTAACGGGGTTAGGGAGCCTAATCACTTACCCATAGCTGCGGCTGTCTTCGCTAGATCACACATTTTAATGCACCTCGGGTAAAGAAGTTTTAGACAACGGTTTTTTTAATTTGATAAGGGAATTCATTATTTCCTCAGTGTCCGGAAACATAAAACACCCTGTCATTGGATTTTTTTCAATTTGAATTGATCCCTTGCTTATCCACTCGTAGATGCGTTGAGATGCAACTCCCACTTTTTTTGCCATTTGAGATATTGTAAGGAATCCATCCATTTGATTACGACACAAATTACCTTTGCGTTTCATAAATCCATGCTTGTATCGAATTTTACGTACCATGCTCGGCAAAACCACTTTTTGCGTTGCTGAATGATAACCTTCCTCTGTTAAACATTTTGCTATTTCATTATCTTTCTTATTAAGCTTTGCAAGTTCCAATATCTTATTTTCTAATTCCTTTGCATTTAAAAGCTCTGAAAATCGTCTTACTGAAATAAAAACATCTTTTGTGGTTGTCTCTCCCCCTTTCCATACAATGCGAATTTGTAAACAGTCTCGCCTTATTCGATGAATAACCACCTTATCTATTAAGCATCGCAAAAATGTTTTTTTATTCTTCAATAAGATTTGGTTCCAGATTTCAGGTAACTTTTTCCCGATATCCTTAAATGCTTCTTTTAGTTTATTCGGCAATTCAGGTAATTTGTTTGTTTTTTCAGAAATATACGTTTTATGTTCATTTTCAGCTTCTTTAAGTTCCTTTAAAGCACTTTCCCACCTTCTCTCTAATTCGGCAGCAACAAGACGATTATCTGGATCGACTTGATTGTATTGTTTTTCAGCAAGTTTTACATAATAGCGCAACCTTTCTAATTGTTGTTCTTTCATTTTATCAATATCTGCCGTTTGAGCCCATTGTTCTTTGACTATATTTTCATAAGCATCCAATTCAATTGGAGATAGTGCTTGAAAAAAAGCTTCGACTACAAATTTGTCGACAGAATTTATCGGAATATGTTGACATGAAGAAACTGCATAGGTTCGTTTTAAACTGTTACATATATAACGTTCGCCACTCGAATAGTGGACATGCATTTTATGTCCACATTCACCACAATACACTAAACCGTGTAATAAAGCATTCCCTGAGCGAGGAATTCCTTTTGTTTGCCGTTTAGCATATTCGGAATAGTTTTCTTTTAATATTGATTGAATTAATTCAAAGCATTCCCATGTGATATAAGAAGGGAATTTATCTTTAACAATATACTTCCATTGCTCCATCGGTAATCTTTTACGCCTCTTCTTTTTTGTAGAAAAATCGATAAGTTCGATTTCTGTTTTTCCATAGACATTGGCTCCACTATAAGCTGGGTTTTTTAAAAAAGACATAATAGAAGTTTTGGATGGTTTCATCCAGTGCAGCTCTTTATTTATATAGCGCGGTATTTTTAAATTGTTATTATGGAAAAAAGACAAGACCTTACTGACAGACTTTAATCTCATAAATGTTTCAAAGATTGTATTAACACAATTCTGAACGGCCATGTTTGGATCTTTTGTGACAATCCCCTTTGTATAACAAACAAGCCCTATAGGCAGTTGTTTTATTAGATCTCCTCTTTTTGCTTTATTTATTATGCCCTCCTGCATTCTTCCACGAATTGTAAAACCTTCAGCCTCTGCAAACTGACCTTTTAATCCAAGAATCAACCGTCCATTTTGAGTTCTAGGATCATATATGCCATCTTTATCACCTATCAATGTTCTTCTATACCCACAAATATCAAGAAGAGGATACCAATCGGAACAATTACGCGACAAGCGTCCTACATCATAAGAAAATATGATGCCGATCTCTTCCATTGCAACTTGCCCTAACAAGCGTTGCAAACCTTGACGTTCTGTCATATTAGTTCCTGTAACTCCAAGATCCTCATCAATTATTTCCACTCGTTCAGAAGGCCAGCCACATTGGATTGCTTTCAGCCTAAGATCCTGCTGCAGTTGGCGACTCTCCTGATTGTTCATCACTTGATGTAAAGTCGATTGACGAATGTAGACAATTGCCTTGAGTGCTAAGTGTTGAGCGGTTACATGTTCCGGAAAATTCATGATATATCTCCTGGCAGGCTAGTGAAAGGTTGTTGAGCAATTGTGTTTGGACTTTTTTGGGTAGTCGATCCCAGATGTGTTTGGGAGCCTGAGGCATTTGAGTTGGCATCCTGAAATAAAGAAACTAGCTCCTGGACAGCAAGAAGAGAAATTTTACAAGATGCTGGAAAATAATTACAAGAAAGATTTGTCGAGTGTAAAGGAACTTTAAGAACTAGATCATCCTTAAACTGCATGTAGACAATTCGACGGGAAAAATTTCCACTAATGCTAAGAAGAGGAAATGTTTTTCCATATAAAGGATGAGCTGGATCAATTACTTGAACGATAACTTCTCCACCAAGTAACGTATTTGTTACCCGTGGAGTATTGTGTTTGGGGCTCGCTTCGCTCGCTGCCTTGCAATGGGCTACAAAAAGAGAGAAAAATGAGCAAAAATGACAAAAAAATCCTGCAACCTTCAACCCCAGGAGCTTCCGCGAGGATAAATATCAATTTAACCTTGACAATGTACTAGTGGCCGATGAAACACCCAGAATCCGGCTTTCGTCTTCGGGTATGGAAAATTGACCATCTTTCTGGATGCCCCCTAAAGCATCAACGTATTCATAAGGAGCTGGGCCTCCCAGGGCTTTCAAGGCCCCAGGATAGACTGCATTTTTTGCCAACTCCGGATAATCTTTGATGCTGGCGACTAAAGGAAGCCCCATAATCTTAGCTTTGCTTAAGCAGCCTTGAAGAATCAGTTCGGCTAACTTGGGATCAGACTTTTTAGTGTATAGCCGTTCCATAAATAGTACAGGACTTCCTTTTTCATCCAATAGGATGCGCAATACAGACCTTGCTGCAATTCTGCCCTGAATATCCCTGACAATCATAAGCTTATTTTTTCCGTCACCTATATATGCAAGCAAGCATTTATTATAATAAGGATCCCCACTAATTCTCTGGCAACTGTTGCTAACCTCATCGCCCATCAGCAACATGTCTTCCCAAGAATCACTGTCGTGAACTTTCACCCATTTAACTGGCGAAGCTTTGGCTGGCTCCACCTCGCGGATTATCCCTGTTACATCGTTCTTGAATTCTAATTTATCAGACTTGGCCAGTAATTCGCCTAAGATGTTCATTCTTTGGGGAGGTTTTAGATCTGGATTGAGCAACATCAAACAGCAAATCTCGATTCCCAGGCGCAGCAGTTGTTCCTGCAAAACTTCTTTTTGTTTCGATTCTACAGTCCTGGCAACCTGTGCAATTGACTTGCATTGCTCTTTCATTTTACTTACAACGTTTTCGATCTCTTCAGCATCATTCTCAGCAAACTCTTTTCTATCTAAGAATGCGGTCAGGATCGGATACAATTCTTTATGGTTATCTCCTAGATGGTTTTCTCTAATCGCTTGAGTCATCATCTTTTTGATTTTGGCACAATCTTGGGAGTCATCAGTTTGAATCTGCGGGGCTGCGTCGCTTATTGGCGTTAAGTCAATCTCGAAT
>Ga0206882_1059_pt2 | contig 13213 bp, 8 predicted proteins | sample Alteio_BWOrgCont_4_FD_152908 | JGI IMG/M metagenome (GOLD analysis project Ga0206882, IMG submission 152908) | Enriched cells from forest soil in Barre Woods Harvard Forest LTER site, Petersham, Massachusetts, United States -... | ecosystem: Environmental > Terrestrial > Soil > Temperate forest > O...
GATAAAACAGGACAAGGCTTTTATAAGAAAGTAAAGAAAGACGGCAAGAGCGAAATTATGGCTCTCGACCTGAATACAATGGAGTACGTGCCTTCACAGAAGGTTAAGTTTGCCACATTGGAAGCTGCTAAAATGGTAGAGTCTTTGACTGACCGTATGAAAGTATTGGTTAGCGGAAAAGACAAGGCAGGCGATTTCTATCGCGCATCATTTATTGGTTTGTTTACATACATATCAAATCGCATTCCTGAAATATCAGACGAACTATTTAAAATAGACGATGCTATGCGTGCGGGTTTCGGCTGGCAGCTTGGCCCGTTTGAAACATGGGATGCCGTTGGCGTTCCTGCTGCTATTGAAATGATGGAGAAAGCCGGAAGCAAGCCCGCTGCATGGGTTTACGATATGGTGAAGAAGGGTTGCACATCATTCTACAAAGTAGAAAATGGTGCTAAGAAATATTATGATATTCCTTCAGGCTCATATAAAACTATTCCCGGAACGGAGGCTTTCCTTGTGCTTGATAACTTCAGGCAGAACAAAACAGTTTGGAAGAATTCAGGAACAACCGTTACCGATATTGGTGATGGAATACTTAACCTGGAGTTCCACACTAAAATGAATTCTATAGGCGGTGAAGTAATTGAGGGCTTGAACAAGGCTATAGAATTGGCTGAGAAAGATTACCGCGGATTGGTTATATCAAACGAAGGAGATAATTTCTCTGCAGGCGCTAATGTTGCTCTTATTTTCTCAATGGCTATTGAACAAGATTGGGAAGAGCTTGACCGTGCTATTCGCGTGTTCCAGAATGCTAACATGCGCATTCGCTACTCTTCTATACCTGTGGTAGTTGCTCCGCATAACCTTGCATTGGGTGGCGCCTGCGAAATGTCGATGCATAGTGATAAAGTACAGATTCATGCAGAGACCTATATGGGGCTTGTAGAGTTTGGTGTGGGCTTAATCCCTGGCGGCGGCGGAACAAAGGAAATGGCTGTTCGTATTTCCGATTCACTTTCTGAAGGCGATATTGAATTGAATGCACTCAGAGATAAGTTCCTTACTATAGGTATGGCAAAAGTTTCTACCTCTGCTTACGAAGCCTTTGATTTAGGCTATTTGCGCAAAGGGCATGATGAAGTAACTGTGAACCGTTCACGCTTGCTGGCTGATGCAAAAGCATCTGCTTTGCACTTAGCGGAAGAAGGTTATTCCCAGCCGGTAATGCGCAACGATATTAAGGTACTGGGTAAAACCGGCCTGGGTATGATATATGTAGGAGCCGATGTAATGATGAATGGCCACTATATGTCGGAACATGATAAGAAAATTTCGCTTAAATTAGGGTATGTAATATGTGGTGGCGACCTTTCTGCACCTGCAATGGTTACTGAACAATACCTGCTCGATTTGGAAAGAGAGGCGTTTATGTCGCTATGTGGTGAGAAAAAGACACTGGAAAGGATTCAAAGTATACTTAACGGAGGAAAAATCCTCAGAAATTAATATAGGATATGGCAAACGACGCGTACATTGTTGCTGGCTTCAGATCTGCGGTAGGAAAGGCTCCCCGCGGTAAATTCCGTTTTACCCGCCCCGACGATATTGCTGTAAGTGTTATAAAACATTTGCTGGCATCGGTTCCTAACCTGAAGAAAGAAGATATTGATGATTTGATTGTTGGCAATGCAATGCCTGAAGCTGAACAGGGGCTTAATATGGGAAGGCTTATATCGCTTATGGCGTTCGATACTGATAAAATTCCGGGTGTAACTGTAAATCGTTACTGTGCATCTGGCCTGGAAACTATTGCGATTGCAACAGCCAAAATACGTGCCGGAATGGCCGATTGTATTGTTGCCGGCGGAGCAGAATCAATGTCGCTTATACCTATGGGCGGCTGGCGCATTGTGCCTAATTCTGATGTTGCATCTACCCACCCTGACTGGTACTGGGGCATGGGCCTGACAGCCGAGGCAGTTGCCAATGAATATAAAGTATCGCGTGCCGACCAGGATACATTTTCATTCAACTCGCACCTCAAAGCAATCAACGCTATGAAGGAGGGCAAGTTTAAAAATGAGATTGCTACTGTAACCGTGAAGGAAAATTACCTTGATGAGAAAGGGAAGAAGCAAGTAAGAGAGTATATAGTGGATGGTGACGAAGGTCCAAGGGCAGACACGTCAATGGATGCATTGGCAAAATTGAAACCGGTATTTGCTGCCGATGGCAGCGTAACAGCCGGTAACTCATCACAAATGTCTGACGGTGCAGCGTTTGTTATAGTAATGTCAGAAAGAATGGTGAAGGAACTAGGACTGAAACCTATAGCACGATTAGTATCGTATGCTGCAGCCGGAGTGCCTCCTCGTATTATGGGTATTGGCCCCATTGAAGCTGTTCCTAAAGCCTTAAAGATTGCCAATATGAAGTTACAGGACATACAACTCTTTGAGCTTAACGAGGCATTTGCGTCTCAATCGCTGGCCGTTGTCCGGACTCTTGGAATCAACCCTGAAATAGTAAATGTAAATGGTGGGGCAATAGCGCTTGGCCACCCATTGGGCTGCACAGGTGCGAAACTTTCGGTACAATTATTTAATGAAATGCGCCGCCGCAAAAATAAATATGGAATAGTAACCATGTGCGTTGGCACCGGCCAGGGCGCAGCAGGTATATATGAACTTTTAAATTAGTAAGACAATGAGCACCGTAGCAACAAAGACTCCCCTTAAAGGCGGAGAATTCCTGGTAAAGGAAACAGCTTATGAAGATATATTCACACCTGAACAGTGGAGCGAAGAGCAACGCATGATTGCTCAAACTTGTCACGATTTCCTCGCACAGGAAGTATGGCCCATAATGGACAGGTTAGATAATAAAGAAGAAGGCCTTATGGAAAAGGTTCTTGATAAGGCTGCTGAACTTGGCCTGCTTGGATTGAATATCCCTGAACAGTATGGCGGTTTTGAAAAAGACTTTCTCACCGGTATGCTTTCAACTGAGGCGATTGGCGCAGGTAATTCATTTGCTGTATCGGTAGCTGCACATACAGGTATTGGCACACTGCCTATACTTTATTATGGTAACGATGCTCAGAAGGCAAAGTACCTTCCAAAGCTGGCAACAGGGGAATGGAAAGCTTGCTATTGCTTGACCGAACCGGGTGCGGGTTCTGATGCTAATTCGGGAAAGACGAAAGCGGTATTATCTTCTGATGGCAAACATTATGTAATCAACGGGCAAAAAATGTGGATTACGAACAGTGGATTTGCCCATGTATTTATTGTATTTGCTAAGATTGATGATGATAAAAACCTGAGCGCGTTTATAGTTGAGAAAGACTTTGGTGGTGTTACGCTAAACCCAGAGGAACATAAGATGGGTATTAAAGGAAGCTCAACCCGCCAGGTGTTTTTTAACGATTGTAAAGTACCGGTAGAGAATCTTCTTTCTACAAGGGAAAATGGTTTTAAGATTGCAGTTAACATATTGAACGTTGGCCGTATTAAGCTTGCTGCTGCTGCATTGGGCGGGGCAAAGCAAATAATTAACCATTCGGTTGAGTACGCTAACCAACGTGTACAGTTTAATCATCCGATAGGAACGTATGGCGCCATTCAACACAAAATGGCTGAGCAGGCCATTCTTGCTTTTGCTTGCGAAACTGCTTTATATCGTGCAAGTCAGAATATTGAAGATGCCATAAATGGTTTGATAGAAGGCGGCATGGCAAAAGACCAGGCTATTTTAAAAGGCGTTGAACAGTTTGCAGTAGAGGCTGCCATTATGAAAGTGTTCGGTTCTGAGGTACTTGACTTTATTGCCGACGAAGGTGTACAGATTTATGGTGGTATGGGTTATTCAGCCGATGCCCCTATGGAAAGGGCTTATCGCGATTCACGCATCAACCGCATATTTGAAGGAACGAATGAAATCAACCGCCTTTTAACGGTAGATATGATGATTCGCCGTGCTATGAAAGGCGAGATTGATTTACTGGGCCCTGCAACGAAAATAGCAGGTGAACTTATGTCAATACCTGATTTCGGTTCTCCTGATACAGCTTTATTTGCTACGGAGAAAAAATATATAAAGAACTTTAAGAAGGCTGCCTTGATGGTTGCCGGTTCTGCTGTGCAAAAGCTTATGACAAACCTCTCAAGCGAGCAGGAAATTGTGATGAATATTGCTGATATGCTGATTGATGTATATGTAGGCGAATCATTACAACTGCGTGTTGAAAAACTCGTAAGTGTGAAAGGCGAAGAAGCTTGTGCATTACATTTGGATATGTTACGTACATGGTTGGCTGACTCTGCTGAAAGAATTCATAAAGCAGGTAAAGATGCTATTTGCTCTTTCGCTGAAGGCGACGAGCAACGTATTATGTTGTCGGGCCTTAAGCGTTTTACCAAAACTGACCCGTACAATACCAAGAATGCCCGCCGCCGCATAGCTGCTAAAATGTCGGCTGAAAACAAATATTGCTTCTAGACATTGACAGAGCCTACCCGCATATTTGATATTCCTTACTGGCAGAAGCAAAACTTTCCCAAGAAGGATTCGCTCGTAACTAAAGTTAAAGGAGCATGGACTCCTGTTTCTACAGAGGAGTTTATTAAGACTGCCGAGACTATGAGCTATGGCTTTTTAGCCATGGGCATACAAAAGGGCGATGCGATTGCAAGCATATCATCGAGCAACCGTAACGAGTGGAACTATATTGACCAGGGTATGTTACAGATAGGTGCGATACATGTGCCAGTCTATCCTACTATCAGCGATAGCGATTATCATTTCATTTTCAATGATGCGGGAGTTAAGTATGTTTTTGTATCTGATGAAGCACTCTACAAAAGGGTTATAGAAATTGTAAAGGATGTACCTTCTGTAAAGAAGGTTTTTACCTTCAACGAAATAGCAGGTGCTGCTAACTGGAAGGAAGTATTGAAGCAGGGGGAACAAAACCCCCAGCCTGAAAAGCTAGAGCAGATGAAGAGTGCTATAACCGCATCTGATTTGGCTACGCTAATTTATACTTCCGGTACTACAGGGACGCCAAAAGGGGTAATGCTTTCACATCACAATATTGTAAGCAATGTTATAGCCTCGCATCCGTTTGTGCCTGTTGACTATACTGGTCGGTCGCTTAGCTTTTTACCTCTCTGCCATATTTACGAACGCATGTTGAATTATCTTTATCAATATTCAGGCATATCTATATACTATGCTGAAAGTATTGATACCATTGGCGATAACCTTAAAGAAGTTAAGCCGCAGGTGTTTGTAGCTGTGCCTCGAGTATTAGAGAAGATATATGATAAGATTATTGTAACCGGTAATAAACTGGAAGGCTTTAAAAAGAAACTCTTTTTCTGGTCGCTCAACCTTGGTATGCAATATGAGCATTATGGAGCCAATGGCTGGTGGTATAACTTCAGGTTGTGGATTGCCCGCAAGCTGGTGTTCAGTAAATGGGCCGCTGCTGCAGGTGGAGAATTGAAAGTAGTTGTTTCCGGCGGAGCTGCATTGCAACCTCGTTTAGCACGGGTATTCTGGGCTGCCAACATACCTGTTCTTGAAGGTTACGGACTTACTGAAACATCTCCCGTTATTGCCGTAAATACATTCATGCCCAATGGCGCACACTTCGGAACAGTAGGCCCTATACTGCCCGGTGTACAAGTTAAGTTTGCTGAAGACGGAGAGATATTGTGCAAAGGCCCCAATGTAATGCAGGGTTATTACAAACGCACTGACCTTACTTCTGAAGCAATAGATAGCGATGGATGGTTCCACACAGGTGATGTGGGTATGCTTATAGATAATAAGTTTCTGAAGATTACCGACCGTAAAAAGGCCTTGCTAAAAACATCAGGTGGAAAGTATATAGCCCCTCAACCTATAGAGAACAAAATGAAAGAGTCGCCTTATATTGAACAGATAATGGTTGTTGGCGATGGGCAGAAATTTGCAGCGGCGTTGATTGTACCTAAATTCCATGCGCTTGAGGATTGGTGTAAGAGTAAAGGAATAGCTTTTACCAGCAGGGAGGAGATGATACATGACAAGGTAGTATTAGCCCTATATAGGGCCGAGATAGATAGGCTAAATACGAACTTCGGTCACATTGAACAGGTAAAGAAATTCGAGTTGTTACCTAAAGAATGGACAGTAGAAGGCGGAGAAACCACACCCAAACTCGACCTGAAAAGGAAGTTCATACTTGACAAATACAAGGCGCTTGTGGAGAAGATATACCTCAGCAACGGCTTGCACGGCGATATATAAATCAGCCTAGAAGTTCGGTTTAAGCAGGTACTTGCTATAGAAGGCGTTAATTACATCAACCACTTCATCGGCTGTATCAACAATGTTAAATAAGATGAGGTCTTCCGGGCTTGCATTTTTTTCCTTATTAATCATTTCTTCTTTTATCCAATCCATAAGCCCTGCCCAGTATTTTTTACCTACCATTACAACAGGGAAGTGAGCAACTTTATTGGTTTGTATCAGAGTCAACGCTTCAAAGAGCTCATCGAGTGTACCTAAGCCACCGGGCAATACTACAAAGCCTTGGGCATATTTCACAAACATAACCTTACGGACAAAGAAGTAATCGAAACTGATAAGTTTATCGTGGTCAATAAACGGGTTGTGTGATTGTTCCATGGGCAGGGTTATATTCAAACCTACCGACCTGCCACCACCTGCTTTTGCACCTTTATTGGCTGCTTCCATAATACCTGGGCCACCACCGGTTATAACACCATAACCATTGCGGGTTAGCTTAAATGCAATCTCCGATGCAAGTTTATAATATTCATGTGCAGGCTTGGTACGCGCTGACCCAAATATGGATACACAAGGGCCTACCTTTGCCATTTTTTCAAAGCCTTCTACAAACTCAGCCATCACCCTGAAAATCTGCCAGGAGTCGGTGGCTTTAACTTCGTTCCACGATTTGTCTTTAAAGGCCTTCTGGATTTCTTCTTCGTCGTTAAGCATAACGTTTGCGGGTTAAATTTTATAATTCCTTAGCCAAATATACGGCTGTATGGCTCTTTTTGTTTCGTATTATTTCTTCTGGTGTACCTTCTGCAACTACTTGCCCGCCTTTTGTACCACCTTCGGGGCCAAGGTCTATAATATGGTCGGCTACTTTTATAACATCCATATTATGTTCAATAACGATAACAGTGTTGCCGTAATCAACAAGCTTGTTTAGCACATCAAGCAGCAGGCGCACGTCTTCAAAATGCAGGCCGGTTGTAGGTTCATCTAATATATAAAGTGTGTTACCTGTTTGTCTTTTCGATAATTCAGTAGCCAGTTTTGTACGCTGTGCCTCACCACCTGATAAGGTAGTGGAGGATTGTCCTAAGGTTATATAACCCAATCCTATCTGTTGCAGTGTGGCAATCTTCTGGAAGATAGACGGAATCTCGGAGAAGAATTCTACTGCCTGTTCAACCGTAAGGTTAAGCACATCGTTTATTGATTTGCCTTTGTATCTAACTTCCAATGTTTCCCGGTTGTAACGCTTGCCATTACATTCATTACATAATACATATACATCAGGCAGGAAATTCATTTCAATAGTACGTAATCCGGCACCCTGGCAGGTTTCACATCTTCCGCCTTTTACGTTAAATGAAAACCTTCCGGCCTGGTAGCCTCTTATCTTCGATTCAGGCAATGCGGCAAACAGGTTACGTATATCGGCAAATACATTTACATAGGTCGCAGGATTAGAACGTGGTGTTCTACCGATAGGTGCCTGGTCAATTTCTATAATCTTATCAATATATTGTAAGCCATTGATTGCCGAGTATTCAAGCGGCTTCTTCTCTGATTTATAAAGAAACTGGCTGATGATGGGGTAGAGGGTTTCATTAATCAACGAAGATTTACCGCCACCCGATACACCTGTTACACAAATAAGCTTCCCGAGAGGAAAAGTTACCGTTACATTTTTCAGGTTATGCCCCTTAGCACCCTTCAATATTAATTCTTTGCCGCTGCCCTTTCTATGTTTTTTAGGTACTTCAATTTGTTTCCTGCCTTTAAGAAAATCGGCTGTTAGGCCTGGCTTTTGCAGGAATCTCTTGGGATCGCCCTCGGCAACAACCTTTCCGCCATGCATGCCTGTACCTGGTCCAATATCTATCAACCAGTCCGACGACATCATCATTTCCTTATCGTGTTCAACAACAATCACAGAGTTGCCAATGTCGCGCAGTTGCTTCAAGGCATCTATAAGGCGTGTGTTATCGCGCTGGTGCAGGCCAATGCTAGGTTCATCTAATATATAAAGTACACCAACTAATTGTGAACCTATTTGAGTAGCAAGGCGAATACGCTGGGCTTCCCCGCCAGAAAGTGTACGTGAACTGCGGTTCAGTGTAAGATAGTCAAGTCCTACGTTTAACAGGAACTGTGTCCGCGTTTTAAGCTCTTTCATTACTTCTTTAGCAATGACTTTATTCTTAGCAGTCATTTTATCTTCTGCTTTCAATAGCCAATCATAAAGTGCCACTATATCCATTGAGGCAAGGTCGGAGATGTTCTTGTTATCTATTTTGAAATAAAGCGCCTCTTTCTTCAATCTTGCACCTTTACATTCAGGGCAGGTGACCTTATTTGTAAATCCTGCGGCCCAATCTGCCAAAGCAGGCGAATCGGTATCTTGCCTCTGGCGCTCAATAAAATTAACAATACCTTCAAAGTTTAATGCAAAATTGTGGGCGCTGCTGGTAAGGCTTTCACGTACCTTCAGTATTTCATCAGAGCCATAAAGGATAGTGTGGATTGCTTCTTCAGGAATTCTGTCTATTTGCGTATCAAGCGTAAAACCATGTTTTTCTGCTATAGCGTCTAATTGCCTGAATATCCAGTTATCTTTTCTCTTGCCTACCGGTACAATAGCACCCTCGTTAATTGTCTTGTGCGGGTCGGGTATAATTTTCTTTGAATCTATCTGCGATACTTCCCCCAGTCCGTTACAATTGGGGCAAGCGCCATAAGGTGAGTTAAACGAGAAAAGATTCGGAGCAGGCTCGTCGTATGAGATACCTGAAGAAGGGCACATAAGAAAACGGCTGTAATGGTGCGCTTTGTTATCATCGCCCATTACCATTATAATGCCTTTACCCTGTTTCATAGCCAATGCCACCGATTCGGCAATACGCGTTTTTACTTCCGGATGTACATCAATACGGTCAATAACCACTTCTATATCGTGTATGCTGTACCTGTCGGTATGCATACCAGGCCTTATTTCTTTTATATCGCCATCAATGCGAACGCGAGAGAAACCACCTTTGCGTAATTGCTCAAACAGTTCACGGTAATGGCCTTTCCTTCCTTTTACAACGGGGGCAAGAACTTGTATCTTTTGCTTATCAAAGCGCTCAATAATCAAGTCAACTATTTGCTGTTCCGAGAAGCGAACCATTTTTTCTCCGGTTACATATGAGAAAGCTTCACCGGTGCGGGCAAATAACAAACGCAGGAAGTCATAAATCTCCGTTATGGTACCTACAGTAGATCGAGGGTTCTTGTTCACTGTCTTTTGTTCGATAGATATTACGGGGCTCAGGCCTTCTATTTTATCTACATCGGGCCTTTCCATGCTGCCTAAAAACTGGCGGGCGTAGGCCGATAATGTTTCAATATACCTGCGTTGCCCTTCAGCATAAATAGTATCAAATGCCAATGATGATTTACCACTACCGCTTAAGCCGGTTATTACAACCAGCTTGTTTCGGGGTATCGACAAGCTAATATTCTTAAGGTTATGCTCACGTGCTCCTATAACCTCAATAAACTCCTGTTCAATAACTGTATCGATCGGTTTGTCAGTTTTATTGCGTTGCATTATTGCTCAAATATCATAAGCTCGTCCTTGGGTTTGAGCTTTATAGTATCACTAATAGAGTTCCAGGTGCATAGTTTTTCAACACTCACTTTATACTGTTTAGCTATCGATTCAATATTTTCTCCCTGTTTAACAATATGAATAATTAATTTACCTGCTTTACCATCATTCTTTTTTAAGGTGTCGGCAGCCTTGGCAGTAACCGAAGTTGTATCAACAAAGGTTATATATTCTCCCAAATCTTCAAAAGGAACATTTTTTACCGGCATGGTAATGGCGTATAAACGTTTATCGACATTAGGTAATTTATCGCTGAGTAGCCAAGGGTTCAGCATTTTTAAAATCCGGTAATTAATTCCTTTACTTATAGCATAATCGGCAAGATCGGTAATTGTTGAATCAACTACAACTACTGTTGAAGGGACTGGATTATATACATCAGAAGTTTTCAAATAAAAACCATATTGTTTAGGGTTATTTCCCAATGCTTTAAGCGCTAATATTCTATATACATAACGTGCAGTCTCGCTATTTAACTCTAAATCGTAGTAATTATTTTCTCTTTGTTTAAGTAATTCCTTTTCTACGCCCGCCAAACCCATGTTGTATGAAGCTGCTACCAACGTCCAATTATGAAACTGGGCATAAGCTTCTTCAAAGTATTTGCAGGCAGCTTCGGTGCTTTTTTCAAGATTATAGCGTTCGTCTATATCATGATTTATTTCAAGTCCGTAACCTTCAGCAGTACCTTTCAGCAATTGCCAAAAACCAGAGGCTCCGGCTGATGAAACCTTGTAGCTGAAACCGCTTTCCGCCATTGCCAGGTATTTAAAATCTTCAGGTATACCATTCTTTTTTAATATCTGTTCAATAGCAGGAAAATAGCGATGCATGCGTTTAAGCATCAGCATGGTTTGCGATTGCCAATATGTATTTACCAGTATCTCCTGTTCCAGATTTTCCCTGACACCGAAATGGTTCATGGGGACTTTTTCGCCAGCAAAGCTTATAGTATCGGGCAGGGGAACAGGGAATATTTTATACGATTCACTGAAAGTATTAGTATCAGGGGCAATATCACGAGAAGAATTCAGCAGCCCTAAAAGAAAAGCAAGAAGAACCACACTTCCCATTACAAAGAAGCCATTCTTTAAGCGCTCTTTCAATTTTTTTGACAGATTAAGCCGCATGTTCTTTCTTTTTTATACGGGTAATGATAAAGAAGGCAATGAGTGATAATACAAAATACCCCAGAAAAATAAAGAAATAGAGAATCGACCATTCCTGTATATACTTATTAATAAGTACAACAAGGACTAATGAAATAGCCGAATAGCCTGCAAAAATCAGGGCTATTTTGGGCTCTTTTATTCCCAAATAGAACAAGTGATGGGTTGTATGGTCTTTACCCCCGACAAATGGAGATGAACCTTTAAGAATTCTATTAGTGAATACAGTAGTAGTATCAATAATGGGTAGTGCAAACGTGAGCAGAACAGAAATAACATTGCGTGATGCAGGCAGTAAGGGTTCTGGGGTAGTACCCCATAGGAATAGGATGCTTAGGGCAGCCATAAAAACACCAAGAAATTGGGTTCCGGTATCGCCCATATACATTTTAGAAGGGAACCAGTTGAAAAGCAGAAAAGCTGAAAGTGCTGAGCCTGTACCTAAGATGAGCGTTATAAATACAGAGCCCGATTGTTTATTTATGATTAATAGGCACACCATGGTAATTAAGGCGTTGAGTGATACAATAGATGCAATTGCATCCATGTTATCGAGCAGGTTAATGGCATTCATAATTCCTACCACCCATAACATGGTAAGTATATAATTAATATAGTCGTTTTCAAATAACCTTATTGATATGCCGGAGTATATCAGTATAATACCACAGAATACCTGTGCTGAAAATTTAAGTATCGGATTTGTGTCGTAAGCATCATCGGCCAGCCCCATAAGGAAAGCAATAGTGCATGCTGCAAGTATACCAAGTGTCTCAGAATGCAGCAGTATGTTAGTCTGTTCAAAAAACAGGGAATAGATAATTAGTGATAGAAGGAAGGTGATGTAAAAAGTAATGCCACCCAATGCAGGTTTATAAATATCGCTCCAACGTATTATGTTTTCACTTCTACGAATTCCTAAAGTTCTGGCAAACTTCAGGAATAAACTGTTCATGAGTATTGAAAGAACAAATACAAGTGTGAAGTAACTGAAATAAAAAAGAGGAAGATTGAGGGCCATGGGTCACAGGGAAATTTTAGAATTGACTTTTGAATTCTTTGAACAGCTTCCCCTTGCGGTCCTTATCGGAAAGCACAGGATTTTCAATATCCCACTCAATACCAATATCAGGATCGCTCCACAGAATTGAATCTTCTGATGGTTTATTATAATAGCGCGAACATTTGTAAAGAAATACAGTATTGTCTTCGAGCGTTTTAAAACCGTGTGCAAAGCCTTCGGGAATATAAAGAATGGTTTTATTTTTAGCGCTTAGTTCTATGCCATAATAATCTCCATAGGTGGGCGATGATTTCCTTATATCCACAACCACATCCCATACGGCTCCCTGTATTACCCTTACCATCTTCGCCTGTGCAAAGGGCGGATTCTGAAAATGCAGACCCCTTACCACATCCTTTTGAGACAACGATTGGTTATCCTGGACAAAATCATCGTTTATGCCCATATCGGCAAGTACTTGCTTGTTATAGGGTTCATAAAAATAACCTCTGCTGTCTTCAAATACTTTAGGTTGAATAACAACGAGTCCCTTGATAATTGTATCCACTGGTTCCATTAATTTATGATTCATAATAGTTGCCGTGTCCATATCCATAACCGTATCCATAACCATAACCATAATATCCATAGCCATATGGATTGCGTTTAAGGTTCACGCCGTTGAGGCTAAAGGAAAGTTTATGGAAATGGTTTTTATAATATAGCCGGTCAACGAAATGTATAAATTCCCGTTTTGAATAATCGGCCCGCATAACATATATTGGGTAGTCAGCTTTTTTAAGAATAGAAATACCATCAGTAACAAGCCCTACCGGAGGGTTATCTATAATAATTATATCGTATGTTTTTTTTAGCTCATCAAGAATTTCATCCATGGCCTTACTTATCACCAGCTCCGATGGGTTGGGAGGTATAGGCCCGGCCGTAATTACATCAAGGTTTTCAAATTCAGTATGTTTAACGGCATCAGCAATTTTATATTTGCCAATCAGCAATGTACTCATACCTTTTGAGTTATCAAGGCCAAGAGTACTATGTATTCTTGGTTTCCTCATATCCAGGTCAAGTATA
>Ga0206882_1133_pt1 | contig 12934 bp, 8 predicted proteins | sample Alteio_BWOrgCont_4_FD_152908 | JGI IMG/M metagenome (GOLD analysis project Ga0206882, IMG submission 152908) | Enriched cells from forest soil in Barre Woods Harvard Forest LTER site, Petersham, Massachusetts, United States -... | ecosystem: Environmental > Terrestrial > Soil > Temperate forest > O...
AGATACATTTAAAGACGCTGTGAAGATGAATTTATTCCCATATGACAGTAGATTCCACCCAGATAACTTGTAAAATCTAAAAATCTAGCCTGGTCTCTGATAAAGCCTTACGTCAAATCTGAGCCAGATTCGAATCCTTATCTGTATCTGTAAAGTTGAGAGCCGGTTCTATATCCAGAACAGCCTGGGCAATAAGTTTCTTCGTTTTGAGGATTTTGTTCTTGAGGTTGTTGCGGATTTGGGTAGTTATTGTCGTTGAATTCGTCACCACTTCGCATGCGATCATAAAGATCGTAGTCGGACCGGTCATTGCTTGTAAACTCTTCTTGTCCCATTAGTGGGGAAGAAGCAACAGCCACTGTGATTAAGCTCAGTATGAAAGCAAAACGTTTCATAGCCAAACTCCTTGTTATAAAGTTATCCCTCTTTTTCCATATGTAATCTATCAAAAAATTTTTTTCAATATGTTTTTCTTTAACAAATCTTTACAATATTAAATTATAATTTTATAATTATTGTTTATTTTTTCAAAGAAATGGTGATGTTATGAGTTATTTTGAATTTACAAATTTAATTACAAAACCGTTAAGCGAAGCAATTAATGAGCATTTAGAACCTAACTCTTTTAAAAACAAATGTTTAAATAGAGCAGGGAGATTATTACTCATCCCGGTTTCTACGATTGCTTGCGGATTGGAAGCAATTGTCGGTCTTGGATCGGGTTTTCTATCGATTGTATCATTGGGAACCTCTAAGAATTTATTTAAATTTTCTAGAAAAAGGCTTTCTTCGACTTATCATATTTTCGTCCATCCGTATGTAAATTTTCTAAAAACGATCAATCCCAAGGCTAAATTTTCAGGGAAATCTCCGAATATCTATTTAATAAGAGTTGAAAAGAAGGAAGAACCAAAAATCATTGGCGAAGATCAAAAGCATTTTTTGCTTGGGCGTGTGGTTTTCGAGGTTGCAAAACTTGCCAACGCGTTGTCGAATTCTAAAAATCCGTTTTTGGAGAAACACATTGCTTCAAGATGTGTGTATGTAATTTTGGGTGTTTCGTGTGTAATCGCAAGGGTAGCCGATGCAGTGATTGCAGTTCCAGCAGTGTCTCTGTCCATTTTAGCCTTAGGAACTTGGGAATCGGCAAATAATTTAGCTTACAGAACCCTTCAAGCTCCAGGGATCATTACAGACTTGTTTTTCTGTTCGGTCTGCGTTCTCAATCCAGGGATAGAAAAAACGTAAACAAAAAGGATTCTTATTCTTGCACAGTCCCTAAACTTCTATTTAAAGGATTTTACGGCTTCGTCCTTAGAGTTGTAAATTTCGAAGATTTTATGCATGCAAACCAACTCAAAAACGGTTCGGATGCTTTTATTCATGCTGGCAATTTTTAATTCTCCGCCCTTCGTATTCAACTGTCTTAAAATCGATAGGAAACTACCTAATCCTGAGCTGTCAATGAAGTTCAAGTTGTGCAAGTCCAAGACAACCTTTTGGATTTGGCTTAAACGAATCAAATCAAAAATTTCTTGTTTGAATTGAGGGGCTTCTTTTGCATCAAGACTGGTTCCCTCTAAAGTTACTGTTAAAATATTATTGGATTTTTCGTGAGAAAATTTCATAGGCTCCTTATTTGATCTAAAAAATTTTGTAATAGATAGCTCGTTCCAGCTATTCTTGGATTTTTTTTGTTTATAGGAAAGGATATCGGCAATTTGCTTCATCATAAACAGTCCAAATCCTCTATATTTATCTCCAGCAAAGCTAGGATCTTGGATTTCTATAGGATCAAAGGGTTTTCCTTGATCGATGATGTGAAAAACGATCCCGCCTTCTACGCAATCGGCTTCCATGATAATCGTTCCCACATCGTCAGTTTCATAACCGTGTTCGACAATATTTGTAAACGCTTCGTTTAAAGTAAGTTGCAATTTTTGCACAAAGTTCTCATCCGCTTCTGGGATATCGGAACAAAATCGGTCGACAAAATCACGCACCGCTTGCAGCTGAGAGAGATCATTTCTAAATTTAGAACGATTGTTTAATAATTTTAAGGGCTGCTCTGAATCAATTTTTACAATCAAAATGGTCAAATCATCATCAAAAATCTCTTTGCCTGTGTAGTTAATAAGTTCCTGCGTCAATTTCCTTACCATTTGAAAGGGGTCTCCGACAGAGGAAATATTTTGAACCAGTTGGATTAAACGTTCCTCTCCGTAGATTTCTCCTGCGGGGGACATCGCTTCTGTAAGACCATCCGAATAAAAAATGAAGAGATCGTCTTTTGCAAAAGGAACCTCGACTGTTTGATAGGAATCTTTACAAACCATTCCAAGAGGAAAGTTGAAACCTTGAATCTTGGAGATTGTGTTTGTTGCGGCATGATAATGGAAAGGTTTTGTAGAACCGCAATCAACCAAAGAAAACGTTCTTTTAATCATATTAAAACGGCCATAAGTTAGACAAACAAAATGCTCTAAATCGATGAGATGGGGCACAATCTCGTTTTGTACAAACGACATGATTGCTGAAGGGTCTAAAATTTCCTGATGCCATCCAAACTTTTTTGTATAAATTTTTGAAGTAGCAAACGGAACTGCAAAACGGGTCAGTTGCGCTTTCACAGCGGTTCCGACTAAAGCTGCAGGCAAACCTTTTCCCATTACATCCGCAATCACCACATCAAAACATTCATGGGAAGGTCGATAGAAATCAAAAAAGTCTCCATCAATGGTTTTTGAGGAGAGGGAAATGGCATCGATGGTCAATCCTGGAATATCTTTGGGTATTATCCCATTCAACATCGTATTTTGGACTTGCCCACCTAATTTAAATTCCCGTTTTAAATTTTCATGATTTTCTTCTAAAGCTCTATGCAATCGGTGGTTTTCTCGAATCAGGCGAACTTTTTCCATCGAATTTTGAATGGTTTTTAAAAGAAAGGTATTGTCCCAAGGCTTCGGAATGAACTGGCTGATTTGACCAATGTTTACGAGTTCTTTTAACGTTTCCAAATTCTGGTCGCCTGTCAAACCAATCCGAATCGCATCCGGTTGTAAGTCTATCGATTTTTGGAGGATTTCTACCCCTTTTTCCCCAGGAAGATTTTGGTCGCAAATGATCACTGCGATCGATTCGTTTCGCATGATTTCAAGCCCCTCCGACCCGTTCTTGGCGGAGATCACATCATATCCTTTGCGCTTCAAAATCGTTTCCAAAGCACCCAAAATCGTAGGGTCATCATCAATAATCAGCACTTTTTCAGATTGTTTTTCCAACTCCATAACTTTGCGATCATATTTTAAAAAATAATTTTGTCAATGTAAGAGCTGTTCCTTTGCGAGTATTTGTTCACGTATTGCTAAAATTCAACGAGAAGCAAAGTGGAAAAAAACTACTTTGCGTCTTTGCGCCTCCGCGTTTAAAATTTTGAGTTTGGTCAACACATACCTTCGCGAGATTGCTGCTTGCCAATTTATAAGTAAAAAGTTAAATAGAATATTTAATGTATCGTTGAAATTCGACGAAAAGGCACGAAGGTGCATATTTGCATTTTTATTTTGACTAGATGAACACTCAATTTTTGAGTCACGTTCGGTATAACAAGATAGGCAGGCTAAAAAAAGATAACTTTGATCTCGCCTATCCTTAGCTTGAGTATGTTAACAATATTTTTTAAGTTGGCACCAATAAAACTGAGATAATACATGGAAAAAAATCAGGAAGTATTTCCCAATTTACGCGTACTTGTTATTGAAGATTATTATTTCAATCAAGAATTGTTAAAAGATATCCTAATGTCAATGGAATGCGAGGTAGATATTGCCGAGAACGGAAAATTAGGTTTAGAGATGTACCAACAGGGCAACTTTGATCTCGTCCTTGTGGATATACGCATTGCAGAAGTAGATGGATATGAAGTCACAAAAAAGATTCGAGAAATTGAAGGGAAAAACAAAAAAACAATCATTGTAGCTGTGACTGCAAATGCTTTGCCGGGTGACAAAGAAAAATGTTTAACCGCCGGCGCAGATGATTATTTAATGAAGCCGGTAAATGAAGAAATGATCGAAGAACTGCTGAGAAAATTTTTTCCTCTTAGAAAAGGATACAAATGAGATCAAAATTTTTTCTACTTTCCTTTCTTTTTTGGATGGCATGTATCTTTACTTGCAAAGCTGCAGAAATTTATCCTAAATGGGTTGTCTACTATGGAAGCGACGCTTCCACACAATCTTTGCTTGAATACAGTGTCTTAGTGTTTGATGGAGATGAACACCCTATCCTGCAACCCTTTTTAGAAAATCGAAGTACCGTTTTAGGATATCTTAATCTGGTAGAGGTGGAAAAGGAACGGTTCTATTTTGATCAAATTCAAAAAGAAGGGTTATTGCTTGAAGAAAATGAAATTTGGAAGGGAAGTTATTTTGTCGATATTCGAGATCCCCGTTGGGCCAAGTTCGTTCTTGAAGAGCTTGTTCCCTATCTTCTATTCCAACGTTTTAGCGGCCTGTTTTTGGATACGATTGACAATGCCATTGAAATGGAACAAACAGATCCCAAGAAATACCAAGGGATGATGAAAGCTACAGCCGATCTTATCAAGGCAATTCGACTGAATTATCCTCAGATTAAGATCATGGTAAACCGGGGATATGAAATTTTGCCGATGATTGCATCTGATATCGACATGGTATGTGCCGAGTCTCTTTATTCAGATTATAATTTTGAACTAAAAAAATATCAAAAAGTCCCGAAAAAAGAGTACCTTGCCACAGTAAAAAAATTGAATAAGATCAGGGAAAAAAATCCGCATTTACAGCTTTTCTCTCTCGATTATTGGGATCCAAAGGATCCACAAACCATTCGTGAAATTTACGCAATTCAAAGGAAAGCTGGATTTATTCCTTATGTAGCAACAGTTGATCTTCAACGCGTCATACCGGAACCTTAAAAACCTGAGTTTTGGGGTATACCGAAATGTAGAGTATAAAATGGATTTTTATGTCCAAAAACACGTCACCTTTCTTTTCCTTTTGGTCACATTGTTCCTTTCTGCATCTGAGAAAACAACTCAGAAACAAATCCCAAGAACAGTCCTTGCTCTATTTGATAGTGCTTCGGAAGGACAATCCCACGATATCGAAGACTATCTTGAAATGCCTCTCAACTTTCTAGGATTGAATGTAAAATATCACGACATTCAAAAAGGGATCCCGAACAATGTTGCTGTTGAAGATTTGGTGGGAATTGTAACTTGGTTTGATGCAACAACCAAAATTCCTGAGATCGATGATTACGTTCGATGGGTGATTCAATTGATCGATCAAGGAAAAAAGTACATCATTATCTATGACACCGGGTTTTATAACGAGGAGCAATATGTCGATCTTAATTTGCTTGAACAATTATGGCATCGCTTAGGATTTCGTTATGGAGATCAGTGGATCAATCAAACCAATCTGACAGAATTTATCTATAGTGACCCTTTTTTGGCAAAATTTGAGTACAGACTCGATAATGAAAAGCCTTCCTATCCAATCATTACGCAAATCGAACCCAAACATCACAAATCGAGTGTGAAAAGCAACCCCAAATCAAAACAAGTCAAAGAAATCTGTGAAATTCCTTCCCATGAAAATTCCCACATTGCAGCAGCTGACCAAAAGAAGGTAATACGGACGACATCTTCTAAGGTAAAATCTCATCTCATCGCAAGATGGAATAAATCCCCAAATTATGATTCTGATTTGGTGGTAACGGGACCGAATGGAGGATGCATAGCCACCAATTATGCAATCTTTGGGATTTCTACCGACAAAGGATATTTTCGAAAATGGATTGTCAACCCATTCACATTTTTTACTTCTGCTTTACAACTAAAAAATATTCCTATTCCCGATCCTACGACCATTGCCGGAAATCGTGTTTACTATAGCCAAATTGATGGGGACGGATGGAATAACATGACCTACGTGGAAGGGTTTAATGAAGCTGGCTATTTGTGTCCAGATGTCATTTATCAATTGATTTTACTTCCCAATCCCGATTTACCGGTTACTGTTGGACCTATTGGCGCAGAACTAGATCTCGATTGGTTTGGAACATCTAAGGGGCGAAACACAGCCAAGAAAATGTTTGAACTTCCCAATGTCCAAGTGGGCTGCCACACGTTTACCCACCCGTTTGATTGGCCGTTTTTTGATCACTATACGCGCGAGAAAGAGCTCCCCTATCTTAAGAAAATGCCCCAAAAACACGGAAATAAACCTGTCGAATTTTATGGAGATGAATCAGGAGGCTTGAGCTCTGCTTCTGCAACCGATCAAAATGCTTTAGAGGAAGGATATACGATCCCAAGAGCGTATGGACTTAAACCCTTTAATCTAGATCAAGAAGTCTTTGGTGCAATTGCCCTCATCAATTCATTGAGTCCCCCAAATAAAAAGGTGAATCTTTATCAATGGTCTGGAAATGCTCTTCCGAATGATAAAGCAATTGGCCTCGTCTATGAAGCGAAAGTGAATAATATCAATGGAGGAGAATCCCGTTTCGATAATGTATACAATTCCTATAGTTGGCTAAGTCCTCTCGGAAGGACTCCAGGGGATCATCTGCAAGTGTATTCTTCCAGTTGCAATGAGATCTATTACACCTCTGAGTGGAACAAAAACTACTATGGGTTGCTCTGTGTGATCGATACTTACAAAAATACCGGTATTCCCATTCGGACTTCTCCGATGGACTTGTACTATCATATTTTTTCAGGTTCAAGAGAAGGGGGGATTTCAGCGGTTCAACAAATCATAAACTACGTTCGAACACAGAAATGCATTCCCCTTTCAGCTAGTGATTTTTCTGCTTACGTAATGGGGTTTGTATCTACGAGGTTTGATCAAGTAGATGCCGACTCATGGCAAATTATGCAAAGAGGACAACTACAAACCATACGTTTTGACAAAAGTTCTTCTCGATCGGTTGATTTCGGAAAATCTCAAGGGGTAATTGGTCAAAAACATTTGCATGGAAGTCTTTATGTATATCTCGATGAAAGCATCGAATCTCCCATCATTACTCTAAAAGATAACGAAAGTTTTTTTGAAGAGCCGGCAGGAGTAATCCCCTATTTGATAGAGAGTAGATGGAGAGTATCGAATATGAACCAAAACTGGCCAAAGGAAATGGGGTTTCGAACAGAAGGATTTGGTCAGTGTGAGATGTGCTGGAGAATGCCCGAGGAAGGGGATTATCATATCCTTGTAGAGAGAAAAAATGGGGAGCAAGAAAGATTTAAATCAAATGCTCCAAATGGAAGATTAAAAATTACGCTCCCTTCTTCGAAAATCGAGCCTATTACGGTGAAAATAGAGCAATTTTCGCATTTGACATCAGAGTCATCAGAAAAACAACAACGTAAAAAATGAATAGACGAATATTTTACATTCTCATCGTTCTGGTCTCATTCTTCGGAATATTTTTCGCGTTCATTTTTATCCCTTCCCGTTCCGATTTGACAGAGTTGTATTTATTGAGTAATAAATATAACGAAGCTTTGTCTTTGTATAAAGATGTTTCGAATGTAAGCGAACTTCCTTATCCAGAAATAAAATCGATTGTTAATATCTATTTAAATAAAGGAGAGATCCATCAAGCGCTCGCCATTTTGAACGAGTATACCAAGCAACATCCAAAATCGCTTGAAGCATTCACCCTTTTAGCTCAGGTTTATGACAGTATATGCAAACCGTATTTGTATCTGCTGACTTTAGAAAAAATGAATCAACTTCAGCCTTCTGCAGAAAATTTAAGAGAAATGGTCTTTCTCTATTACTCTTTTGAAGATTATACGGGGCGCATTCGAGCTTTAGAAATGCTAGCTCAAAAATTTTCCCCTACTCAAAACGAGCTATATGCTTTGTCTTATCTCTACAATTCTAAAGGTCAAACTAAAAAAGCTTTGAAAATTCTCGACCAAATTCTTCAACAATGGCCTCCAGAAGCTCTATCTTTTGAAGTTGTTAGCTATGCAGTTGAAATGAAAATCGCCAACAACCAAATGGATGGGGCTTTCTCTTTAGCCAAAAACTATGTGTTTCTTCATCCAGACGTAACTCAGGCAGCCTCTCTTTCCGATAGTTTTGTACGTCTCCATTACTATGAGGAAGCACTCGACGTTCTTGATAGCCTTCCCGAAGAATTCCACCAAAATCGATCCTTTATACAAGAGCGTTTCACTATATTAAATTCGATAGATTTCTCTCAGTCGTACAGCTATGTCAAATCGATGCCGTTTGAAGAAATTCCTCGGAAAATTATCCCAGAAGTTTTTGAATTAGCAATCGATTATCGAGATTATCAACTTATAAAAGAAATTCTTGAAAAATTTAAAATAGAAGAATTTTCAGATAGGAGATTGGTCAAATTACTCATCCTGATCATCCAGGAAAACAATGAGGCTATGGCAGAATTCCTAGAAACAAAATTTAAACCTAATTTTTTGAAGGAACACCCAGTCGTCCAAATTGGAATGCTTTTGGCAACGAATCAAATCACTGAAGAACAAGAAATGGAGAAAAACCCTCTTGTTTCTACTCCTTGGAGTGAAACAGACAAGTTTTTTCTAGCAGAGCTTTACGATGCAAAAAATTTCTCAGAATTATCCAAAAAAGAGTTAGATAATATCTCTTCGTGGGAAGAGATACCGGCCGATTATATCGGCGAATTGGCAGAATTATATATTAACAGCGGGAAAGCAAAAGAGGCGTTAGCATTTTTGGAGAATTTGCGAAATATTCCGGAGTATTCCTCTCCTGAAATAGACGCCGCTTGGGCAGTCGTAGCTTGGGCAAATGGAAAAACCGAATCTGTGATGGAATGGTTGATTGTCCAACAAGAAGACGAATCTTTTCTTAAATCTCTTTTTGACTCTGCCGAATATACCAAGCAATATCCCTTAGCCCTTATTGTGGCTCTTAAATTGCACCAAGAGTACCCATCTGAAGCAACAAAGCGGATGCTTATTATTGCCTATCTTAAAAATGGGGAAAGTGAAAAGGCTTTAGCGCTCTTAAAACAACTCAAAGAACGTGATATCGATCTTTATATAGAAGCGCTTGCAATCGGAGCAAAAGAACATCCTGAATATGCGGAACGAGCCTATAAGTTAATCTTGAAACAACTTCAAATAAAATCGACTACGGATGTTTCTAAGAATAAATATGGCCATTTTTTGGTTCTCTTAGGAATAAAAGAGCTGGCAGAAAACCTATTTTTCGAATTAGCTCAGCAAGCTAAGTTTAACGATGACAGTGTTCAAATGCTGCTAAAACTCTGGGGGAAAGATCTCGACGAAAATCAGATTGCATGGATGCAATCGAGAATCCAAGAGGCAAAGGGAAATAATCGATTGGAATGGATCTTATACCTTTTCGAAATAAAACAAGGGATGGCAGCGCTTGAAGTCATTACATACGAAGATTTGCACGATCAAGATCTTCTAGATAATTACGTGGACTTCCTTGTTCGTATCAGAGGTGATGATATCGTTGAAGAAGCGTTTGATTATCTTTTAGAAGAATCAGATAAGTTTTCCCAGCTAAAGATGTATGGAAAGATCGCCTACCTGCATGATTTTTGGAGTGCTGCTCAATATTTTTATGAAAAAGCATTATCCATAAAGCCTTACGAAAGAGAAACTTTAAAAGCGCTGGCGATCACTCTCTACTGGAAAAACGCCTACTGTTATTCTTTTGAAACCTTTGGCATCTACAGAGAACTATACGGAGAGGATCTGGAAACGGCATTCTATTCTGGAGAAATCCTTTGGGCATGGGAATACAAATGCGATGCAAGGAGCTATTTAAGTAATGCCTATTCCTTTCTCATGTTTCCTTGTATTTCAGAGTGTACCGAAAATAAAGAAGCATCATTGGTATCAGGCTCCAATGAAAAAACATCTGGTTCAGGAAACGAAGAGGAGTCCAATAACGATTCCTGGATGATCCCGAAAATTATCTATCGATTAGGCTACCCTTGGATAGCTGAAAGTGTATATAGAGAGTTAATTGCAGAATATCCTAAGGATCAATCTCTTATGGATGAATACGCAGACTTACTCCTGGATAGACATAAATTGTGGGAAGCTCGTGATCTTCTCTTCTCAGATCCAAAGACTTTTCCCCAAGATTGGATGGATGCCAAAGAGAGAAAAGATTTACTGTATATACAAAATGCAAGAGTCCGTTATTTTAGAGATGCCCTTCTATTTTGCAAAGCTTTTGCTCTCTCTAATGAACTATTATATGAATATCCTGAAGAGGACACGGTCCTTGAATCAAGAGCGGAACTGGAAAATGAATACGGTAGGTGGCGGCGAGCCATATCGTATCTCGACAAAGTCAAGTTTTTGCATCCTGATAATGAGTATGAATGGCTTTTGCGTAAGAAGCTAATGTACGATCATTGGCCTTATGTTTCTTTAGGGGAGGAATATCGGAAAACACAGCCATCGCAAAAAGAATTATTGACGAGATTTGACGCAAGCATTGATGTTACGGGAGGGGTAAAGTTTCTGGCCTTTGCAGAAAGGGATTTCATTCGTGTTAACAATTTTACAAATGTGGAAGGAATTGTCGAAAATGTTCGGGCTGTCAGATATAGAGGATTTGTAGGATTTTCCTATGATGATTGGTGTGGGGACAATGTCAGAGGAAAATTCTTCTATGGGCAAAAGGATATCTACGGAGTAGGCGCTGAATATACCCATATTGATCCTTGGGGATTTTCCACTTTGCTCGGGGAATATCGTTACCCCTATTGGGAATATCCTGAAACTGTCATCGAAAGCGGGACTCGCAACCGATTTCAATACACCCGTTTTCAACGGGTCAATTATCGATTCGACTTTTCTGTATCTCCTTCCGTAAACAAATATCAATTACAAGGAGTCAATCCTGCAGCATACTCTTTTGCAGCGGAAGCTAATGCCACATATCATATTTTCCCCCAAGGTTATCTGGGTTGGATTTTGGGAGATGACAATTACTTAAATTTAAGCTATTTATTGGATACGGAATACCCTTCGGACGTTGCCGAAAGGGTAGATCCAGAAGGGGTCGAATTTCAACCTTTTCCGATTGTTCGAAGAGAACAGCATTCCTTAATTTTAGTTGCAGGAAATAAGGCGTCACGATGTTTTCGGTGGGATGGGTATTTTGGCTATAGCTATGATCGGTACGGAATTCAAAGTTTTATGCCCATTTATATGTTTAGTTTGTTATATGGACAACAGCCGGGATTAGAAATTAAGTTGGAATATGAACATACCGTCAGTCAAATTGGAACAAATCTAACCGAAGATCGATATCTAGTGAATGTTAAATATTCATTTTGAAAGAGGCACAGCAGGAATGCCTCTAAAAGGTTCAAAGATGTTAAAATTTTTTAAATTTCAATTTCCAAAAGAAGTATGGGGAATACGGCTTGTCCCTATCTTCGAAACGATCTTCTTTTTATTGGTTCTTATTGTTTTGGATACCATTTGGGGAAAGGGGGATCGATTTATCCATCGAGGTATGCATCCTTTTTGGGTTATTGTCCTTTTGATCTCAGCGCAATATGGGTTTTTTCAAGGGTTGATTGCTGCATTTCTTTCGATTTTATTTCTGTATGTAGGAAACCTTCCTCCTATTCGACAAGACGAGCCTTTTTTTCAATATGACCTGCGCATTAGCTTTTTACCACTGTTGTGGATATTAGCAGCGGTGGTGATAGGAAAAATTACGGATAATCGAATTTCTCAGCAAAATCATCTTCGAGAAGAACTTCATGCTGCTAAGCGGGAATCGGGGGCTATTACAAAAGCCTATGAAAACATGAAACAAAAAAAGGATAGTTTCGAAGTCTATATTGCCGGGTTACACAAAACAGCTGCCATGATTTTCAATACTTTTCTAGGAATCGAACAGTTGAAGCCTGTCGACTTGCTTTACGGCTTAGGTCCTGTGGTCGAATCCGCTCTTCACCCAAAAAAATATTCTGTGTATTCCTTCGGACCTAATGGTTTCGAGACAATTCTTTCGTACGGATGGACTCAATCGGATCAGTATTTGAGAAGGATTGAATCTCCAAATCCCCTTTTCGAAGAAATTGCGGAAAAAAAACGTCTTGTTTGTCTAGTCAATCACGATGATAAAATCATTTTGAACTCTCAGGGAGTCTTAGCAGCTCCTTTTATCGATCCAGAAACTAAGCAGATTTTTGGAATGCTCAAAATTGAAGAAATCGAGTTCTTTGAACTTAATTTTTCAAATATAGAAATCTTTAAAATGATTTGCGAGCTTGTGGGACAAGCATATTCTAATGCACAAAGATTTCAAAAGATGAAAGTCAATGTTTATGACCACGATTTGGGATTGTATTCTCACACTTTATTTGATATTCAAAGCAATTATCTGAAAAAAATTTGTCAAACTTTCAATCTCCCTCTTTCCTACATCAAAATCTCCTACTACCTTCCAGTAAGAGGAAATGAGAATCTCTCCAAAGGAGAACGGGAAGAAATTCTCAAAAAAGCTCTACAATCCATTTCCCCTATAGCAGAGTTCTTTGCAGGGAGAAGAGAAGGGCGCGAATTGTTAATCTTAATCCCTTGTCCTGTTGCTGAAGCGCAAAAACTCGGGGATGCTTTCTGTGAAGAAGGAAATAAAATATTAAAAAATCTTAATGGACAAGTTTCTATTATGCAAGTAGATGCTCTAGCATGAAACAGTCAAATTGTGAAGGTGCTCTAGTATGAAAGAGCCAAATTTGAGTGATGGAGCACCCATCCTTTTTGGATTATCGATTTTAGGGATTCTTTTGGGATCTGTTTTGACTTTTTTATATTCAGAAAAAGGCCTCCCATTTTCTCTCTTTCTCCTAATTCATT
>Ga0206882_1108_pt1 | contig 12927 bp, 12 predicted proteins | sample Alteio_BWOrgCont_4_FD_152908 | JGI IMG/M metagenome (GOLD analysis project Ga0206882, IMG submission 152908) | Enriched cells from forest soil in Barre Woods Harvard Forest LTER site, Petersham, Massachusetts, United States -... | ecosystem: Environmental > Terrestrial > Soil > Temperate forest > O...
TCCTGTTCCTTATGGTAGGCTAACTCGGGAGCTTTGGCGGCGTTAATTTTGGAGTAAGCAAATTATGGCATTTAAATTCAACAAAGACCTAAAGTTTATCGTTCATCCTTACATGTTCGTTTTGAAGGAAGGCCAAAAAATCCAAAAAGATTTTCTGGATTACACCTTGATGATGCTGCAAGTGGGATCCCCTGAAACTATTAAGTCTCCCCCCTCGCATTCCCCCAAACCAAAATTGCTTTCCAATTACACTGGAGCAACTCACTTGGCAATTAACGATTTGGTCTGCTAAAAACCCTTGCCATTTTTTTTTCTTTTAAGTAGACTTGGTTTTTTCTTAAAGATTGCATTAAGTTCTCGAAGAGCTAAAACATGCTCCATTACGAGGTTAATCATGGGTATAGATTCAGCCATAGACCATCTTATCGATCTAGCCATTGCAGAGGATATAGGTAAAGGCGATGTCACGACTCAAGCTTTATTACCCTCTACAGCGGAAATTGCCGGAAAGTTCTTGCTTAAACAAGCTGGAATCGTGGCGGGCCTGCCCTTTCTAAAGGCAATTTTTCTAAAAATTGACCCCAGAATTGAAGTCTCGCTTCTGGTTGAAGAGGGCTCATTCCAAAAGGCCGGCACCTTCCTAGCAACAATTTCCGGACCGGCACAAGGGATCTTAAGCGGAGAAAAAGTGGCTCTCAATCTTATCCAACATGCTTCCGGCGTCGCCAGTGTCATTTCCGCCTTTGTGCGGAAAATCTCGGGCTGCCAATGCGCGATTTTAGATACGCGCAAAACACTGCCGGGACTGCGCGCCTTAGAAAAATATGCGGTAAAGATTGGCGGAGGGGTAAATCATCGCTTCAGACTGGACGACCGCTTCATCATAAAAAAAAACCACCTGTCTTTTTTGGATCGCAATTCCCTTACCTATGCGATAGCCAAAATCAAAGGCAAAGGATTACCCATCGAGGTAGAAATCGAGGACATCCAGCATCTTCACGAAGCGCTTCAAGAAGATACAGTGGATACTATCATGCTCAGCAAAATGCCTCCGGAGGATGTAAAAAAATGCGTGGAGCAAATCCATGCTAGAGGCAAAAAAGCATATTTTGAATCATCTGCAATTACATTGGATACAGTGCGCGCCTATGCCGAAACAGGAGTGGACGGAGTCTCCATCGGAGCTTTAATCTTGTCTGTTCCTGCACTGGACATGGGGCTGCGCTTATTTGAACAGGATAAAATTGAAATAAGAAAAAAGGAGAAAAAACATGTCATCAACGCCTAAAGAGATCATTTTTGAAGAAGAAGCCAGGGAACGCTTATCAGCCGGCATCAAAAAGCTAGCAAATGTAGTAGCGGTGACCTTGGGGCCCAAGGGCCGAAATGTAGGTCTGGAAAAAAGTTGGGGTGCACCTACCATTACTAATGATGGAAACAGCATCGTCAAAGACATTTCCCTAAAGGACCAGTACGAAAACATGGGCGTATCCATGGCCAAAGAAATGGTTCAAAAAATTAAAGAAAAGTCAGGCGATGGCACTACCACAGGCACTCTCTTGTTATGCGCACTGGTAGAAAATGGCATCAAACTGATCGCATCCGGCGCCAGCCCAATTGGCATCAAGCGCGGAATTGAGAAAGCAGTTGAAGCCATTGTCAAAGAAATTGAAAAAGTCGCTATCCCAATCAAAAGTTCGAAGGAAACGCGCAACATCGCTACGGTATCAGCTTCAGGCAACGAGGAAGTTGGCAATTTAATCGGCGATGCGATGGATAAAGTCGGCCGTTCAGGGGTCATCACTATTGAAGAAGCCAAAGGCACGGAAACAACCATTGAACTCGTGGAAGGCATGCAGTTTGACCGCGGCTACATTAGCGCTTATTTCTGCACAAATGCCGATAAAATGATTGTGGAATTGAATAATGCTCAAATCCTAGTCTTAGACCGTAAAATTTCCAACGTCCATGAAATCCTGCCGGTTTTGCAATCGGTTGCCAGCACTGGAAAAGAACTTCTGATCATTGCTGAGGATATCGAAGGCGATGCTCTGTCTACTTTAGTCGTCAATAAATTGCGCGGCACTCTTAAAGTGGCTGCGGTAAAAGCTCCGGGATTTGGAGACCGCCGCAAAGCTATGTTAGAAGACATTGCTACTCTGACAGCCGCCACCGTCATTTCTGATGATGCCGGCATGACTATAAAGGAAATCTCGGCGTCAGTACTAGGAAGCGCTGAAAAGATCACGATCACCAAAGAGCATACCGTGATTCTCAATGGCGGCGGATCAGCCGAGGGAATTGCAGCCCGTATTAAGCAAATTGAGCATGAGATTGCCAATACAAAAAGCACTTATGACAAAGAGAAGCTAGAAGAGCGCAAAGCTAAACTAAGCGGCGGGGTTGCTGTCATTCGCGTAGGAGCAGTCACGGAACCTGAGCTCAAGCAAAAGAAACAAGTTTTCGAAGATAGCTTGAATTCTACTAAAGCTGCCTTAGAAGAAGGCATTGTTCCCGGGGGCGGTGTTGCTCTCTTAAGGGCTAAAAAAGTTATCCAAAACCTCAAATTGGAAGGCGATGAAGCGATGGGAGGCAAAATTGTTGCCTCGGCTTGCGAAGCCCCAATGAAACAAATCATCAATAACGCAGGATTTGATGGTTCGGTTATCCTCAGTGAGGTGTTAAATGCTCCTAATAACAATGGATTTAACGTATTAACCGAAAAAGTGGAAGATCTGATGGCTGCCGGAGTCATTGACTCAGCAAAGGTCATCAAAAATGCCCTCATTCATGCTGCGTCTGTCGGGGTCATTGTCCTTATTTCGGAAGCTTTGATCGCTGATGCTCCAGAGGAAGAAGGCGAAGAGTAAACATAAGTTTCTATAAGAAAAAATCCTAAACATTTCTCTACAAAGTATTTACGGAGAATTGTTTAGGATAATTATTTAACTTTTTTGCTTAAGGTCGGCGATTATTCATGGATAATTTTTTAGTGCCCACATTGAATTCCTGAGATGCAGCAGGCGGAGCCTTAATTTCTTGATTGTTAGCGTTTTCTTGTTCTTTACGAACAGACTTTAGAACTTTTTTCTGAATCCATCTCAAATGATGAACTGCGTCTTTCATAACACCTCCAATTAAGACACTGTTTTTAATAATAAAGGCCCCAATCGTTTTAATTATAACACTTATTGCATTTAATGATGAACTATACACATTTCATAGCAAAGCTTTATCAAATCAACCTCTACGGAATGAAGCTTGGCTTGCAAAACTGCCTAAGTTTGAATAAGGCTTTGGGTTATCCGGCCCAGGCGTTCCCTTCCATCCATGTAGCCGGAACAAATGGCAAAGGTTCCGTTGTCACCAAAATAGCCAAAGCCCTCGAACTTTCAGGCTTAAAAGTCGGCCTTTACACTTCCCCTCATATCGCATGTTTCCGCGAAAGAATTCGCATCAACGGCCAAATGATTACAGAAGAAGCGTTATGTGAGCACTTAGATACTGTTTTTGCCGCACAGGAAGCAAATCAAATTCCGGCTACCTTTTTTGAAATCACGACTTTTTTAGCTTTTCTGTATTTTGCCAAAGAAAAAGTCGATTGGGTTGTCCTTGAAACAGGTCTGGGAGGCCGCCTCGATGCGACTAATATCGTCACCCCGGAGCTTTCAGTCATTACCTCGATCAGCCTTGAACATACCGAAATTTTAGGCGCTACACTTGCTGAAATCGCCCGTGAAAAGGGAGGGATCATTAAACCCAAGGTTCCGGTTGTCATTGGCCCTCGGGTACCTCTCTCGACCATTCAAGAAATAGCAGACAAGTGCCAAAGCCCTTGCAGACAAGTTGTAGGTGAATTCGCTAACTTTGAAGAAGAAAACCGCGCGGTTTCCCGAACAGCCCTGGAAACTTTAGCCATTCCCCATGAATATGTTGAAAAAGGCTTGGAAGCCCTTCCCCCCTGCCGGCTCGAAATCTTAACCCACCCATTAAATCCAAATTGCAGCTTACTTTACCCAGAAGCAGTGATTTTAGATGTGGCGCATAATCCGGATGGTCTGACCCAGCTCTTTAAAGCCATCCGGCAAAAATACCCCAGACATGAACTGCATTTGGTTTTTGGGCTCTCCAAAAATAAAGATATTAGGAACTGTCTGAGGATTTTAAAAGAAGAAGGCACCCATTTTCATCTAGTGGAAGCTCAGAATGGGAGAGGGATTTGTATTTCCGATTTGTCTAGAGAGTGCGAAGCCTTGGGCTTCAGCCCTTCAGCAATTTCCATTAGTCCAACTATCGAAGATTCTGTTCATCTGGCCCTGCAAAAAGCTGCAAGCCAAGGACAAATTGTCGTCATTTGCGGGACTTTTTTTATCATGAGCAGCGCACGCGCGGCTTTGGGTATCGATGAACCCCGCGATCCCTGTAGCTTCAGTCACTAAAATAGGAGAAATCTTGTGAATATTCAATCCATAAGCCAATTTATTTTCGGAGAAACGGGAAATCCCCAGCATCTGGAGCACAATTTTTTGCGCAGACATCCAAACTGTGGCAGACGTCTTTTACTCGCAGATATTGCAAAGGGAGATATTACGAGTATTAAAATTATGCTTGAAAATGGAATTCAGTCTGAAGGCCTTCCTCTTGCGGTAAAAACCAAAAATTATGAGATAGTCAGACTATTGATCGAGCACGGAGCTAACCTTTTTGAAGAGGACGATGAGGGTCATTGGTGTTTTCATTACCTTGATTCCAATCATGATTGGAAAGAGCTTTTGTGGCCAATCCTTCTCGAAAATATCAAGCTTGATCCAGCTCTCAAGGATCAGCTTGCCCCAACTGTCTATGCAGCATTGATCCCCCTTTTGGCCGCTCTAGATTTAAGCTCTTTAGAGATTTATCTTCCACATGCATCGTATTATCCATTGATTATCACAGGTTTAGTTGTCCTAATCAGCGCTATAAAAACGCCTCAGATTGTTTGGCAATGTATGAAAGATCACGATCGCCGGGGAGCCATCCTTGCAGTTATTCCATGGCTTGCAAAGGCGATTTCAAAAGAACAGCATTTTACTAAAGCAATTTTATTTGCCATCCCCGGAATTCTGTCAATGAGCGGCTTTATTGCGAAAGACTTACCTAAATCTTGGAATTACGTGAGAAAAAATCACGCCATTAGTGGATTATTGTATTTTGGGGCCTGTGCGTTAAGAACCAGCGTTACCGCTATGCCAGCCATGAATCAGCTTTCAAAAGCATTCAAAAATCGTTCAGTAAATAATGGTCAGCCTCAACCGAAATGCCCCTTAAAACCCCAAGATTCAATGATAAAAAATTGCTCTTTAAGTATACTTTTGCCAAACATTCATGCTTCAATAAATTTGCAATGCAGCGGTGCGGACAGTCAAATTGCTGTAGGTTTAAATCCCTCGAAATCTTATCTTGGCGGAAAGATCGGATCAATTGGCCTTATGCTACCCCTTCCCGCTTGGTATTCGCTATTGAGTTGGATTTTACTTGCTTTTCCGAGCCAGGCTAAATTAATGGATGAACGTTCTTTTTGGGCCGCACTCCCGCAAAACACCATAGACAAGATGCCAAAAGTTACGCTTAATGTGACTGAACAGCAGGCTCAAATTGTTCGTGAATACATTTCAGATATCAGAAACGATTGTGATAGTTTGTTAGCTTGGAAATGCAGATACCAGTTAATCGGACGCAATTGTGTAGATTTCGCCCAAGAAATTTTTCAGCTCATAGACAAATCAGAGCATTTCGTAAAAAAGCTTGATAAGCCAGCCGAAGGCATGGCAGGATTATATGCAAATTTATGTTCGCTTTTTAGAATCAACGCACTCAATAGCTAGTCGCCTCCAGCTTAACTTTGCCTTTAAAGATCCAATAGACTGCAAATGTATAAGCAATAACCAAGGGGATGCCAATAATCGCAATCAATAACAGAATCTGCAAGGTTGTGTGTGATGAGGCGGAATTGTAAATCGTTAGGCTTAAATGATCAGGGTCATTAATGGCCCTGACAACGTTTGGATAGCTCCCGACTGCAAAGAGAGCCATCAGGCAAACAATATTTACGCAAGAACTCACAAAAGCTAGCCAATCCTTTCCTCGATTGATTTCTCTGGGAATATTGGCAATGGCAAACATATCGACTACCCCTATTAAAAAAAGGATAGGCCGATCTTGGATGATCTGCGACATATGGGGGAAATAAATCAATGTCGCCATCGTTGTAAGAGCATAACACATGATGAAGAAAATGATCGCGGGGTTGACCCACTTGCGCAATTTGTCGTGCAACTCCCCTTCAGTTTTCATAACTATATAAATGGCGCCATGCATCCAGAAAAGAGCGACCGTTAAAATAGAGACCAGGTAGGTGTAGGGATTGAACAGACTGCTTAAGCTTCCGACAAATTCTTTATGTTCGTTGATTTCAATCCCGCGGATAAGATTGCCTAGCACAATCCCTAGGGACAAAGCTATAATCAAACTGGCCAAACTGAAGAGGACATCCCACATCCACCGCCACCAAGCCATCGGCTGCTTGCTGCGAAATTCGATGGCTGCCGCCCTAAATATAAGTCCGCTTAAAAGTACCATAATGGGTTCATAGAATGCTGAACAAAGGGTTGCATAAATATCCGGAAACCCTGCAAAGAGAGCTCCTCCGGCCGTCACCAGCCAAACCTCATTGCCATCCCACACTGGCCCTATGGCGTTAAGCATAATCCGCCTTTCATGATCCTTTTTCGAGAAAAGGTGCAGCATTCCTACACCGAGATCAAAACCGTCTAGAATGGCATAACCGGCCAGTAGGATAAAAAAGGCGCTGCACCAGATAAACTCAATGTTCTCCAGATTCATTCGTTTTCCTCCAGATAGTGCTGCAGTTGGTAATAAGGTGTCCAAACATCTTGTTCATCAGGCCCATGTTTAAATTTTTCATTTAACAGGAAGATAAAAAGGACAAACAGAATGAAATAAACAAATGCGAACATGATGATGGAGCTGATGATTTGATTGGCTGTCACAGACTTGGAAAGCCCTTCCGAAATCCTCAATAATCCCTGGACAATCCAAGGATATCGGCCCATTTCAGCGGAAACCCATCCCAATTGATTGGCGATTTGAGGGCATAGCACTGAAGCTACTAGGCATCTCAGCGTCCATTTATTGGCAAATAAAGTTTGCTTTCTCCACATATAGATGGAAATCAGCAACAATAACGTCATAATCCCCCACATTGCTACCATAAGTCGATAGGTTTGAAATAAGACCGGTACATTCGGCCAGTCTGATTTGGGGATTTGATCCAAGCCTTTAACTTCCGCAGAAAAATCATTAAAAGCTAAAAAACTGAGTAATTTGGGGATTTTGATTCCATACTCCACCTTTTCCTCTTTAGAATTGACTATTCCAAAGAGTTGCATGGGTGCTCCTTTTTCGGTATGGTAAAGGGCTTCAAATGCAGCTAATTTAGCCGGCTGATGCACAGCTACAATCTTTGCGCTGGCATCTCCGGTGACCGCCTGCAAAATTACTGCAACCATCCCAACCGCTAGGCCGATCTTTAAGGTTGCTTTCGCAAAATCCATGTGCCGGTTTTTAAGGATATAGTAAGCTGCAACGCTGATGATTAAAAAGGCCCCTGCCAGCCATGCTCCAATGACCGTGTGAGCTAGACGCACCATCGAAGAGGGGTTGAAAACCATGTCCCAAAAACTGATGATTTCAGCGCGGGCGCTCAGGCCTTCGCCTACGACATGATAACCAGCCGGTGTTTGCATCCATGAGTTAGCCACAACAATCCAAATGGCGCTAAAATGCGCCCCCAAGCATACCATGAGGGTGGAAAAAAAGTGCGTTTTAGGGCCTACTTTATTCCAGCCGAACAAAAGGATGGCTAAAAAACCGGATTCTAAAAAAAAGGCGAAAACTCCTTCTGCGGCCAAAGCGCTGCCAAACACATCTCCAACATATCTGGAATAAGTCGCCCAATTCGTACCGAATTCGAATTCCATCACAATGCCTGTGGCTACACCTATAGCAAAGGTCAAGGCAAACACCTTGGTCCAAAATTTGGCCATTTGGAGATAAAGAGGGTTTTTTGTTTTTAGATAAATGCCTTCCATAATAACTAAGACTAAACCCAGCCCTATGCTCAATGGCGGATAGATATAGTGAAACATGATGGTCAGAGCAAATTGAAAACGTGCCAGCGTTTCTACATCCATAAGAAAGCCTCTGTAAAAGGATGAATGATGCGCAGTATAGCGAAAATGAAGATTAAAATGGCTCAGTTTTTTTCAGAAACATAATGTTGCAGCTTTTTTGAAGGAGCTTGGCCTTTCTAGTCAATCTGAGGTTCTAATCCCTCATTTAGTTAAAATTCTCTGTTTGATCTCAACCGTTTTGTATTCAGAGTACTTCATTGACATGATATCGTTATAACACTCTAAGCAAAGTTCCATTGCAGTAGCAAATTTTCTTCCTTCTTGATTAAAAGTAAAGAGGCCTATGTTTGAATCAAGTAACCAAACCAAACCCCGCTCTTCATCAAACCTGAAAGATATTGCATGAGCCTCGGCTTTGCTTTGTATAGCTAAGTTAAGCCAGCCATGAGATTTTGGCAATTCCGGCAATAATGAGCGAATTGTATGATTAAACTCATCCTTGTTATAATCAAACCGGTCGCGTATTAATATAGCTTTATCGGGATCTTTATTTGCTAAATGGATTCCAAGCTGATAGTGGGCTTGTTTAATTCTATCGGCCTCGGTAACGTCGACCCCAAGACATATGGGATCCAAGTCGGGTTTATCTTGAGACAATTCTTCAACGCGTAAATTAAGGGCGTAACAAACGCCTGCCCCAAGCACCTCATGACTATCCCCTAGTCCTTGGAAACACTCAATTTGTAGAAAATTTATCCATTTTTGGAAAAATTTTGAGAGCATAGAAATGATTGAATCATCGTCAATTCTTGCTTCCTGATTAATTAAATTAATTATAGATGTCACCTGCGGAGATACTTTCTTGTCAAACACGGTCTTGAAATTTGCAGTCGGATATTTTTCGTCTCGGAAATATTTCCTGCAGTGTTTATTGGCTACATAACTTTCAATCGCATAATCGGTTAATAACTCCTTAAGCTTTTGGAACTCGCTTTCTAGAAATTCGGCTGTCTTTGGATTTTTTTTCTTATCAATAAACGTGGGGATACTTATTTCAATTTCTCTATGTTTCTTTGAGGCCTCTTCCTTGACTTTTTGATCGAAGTCAAGGATGGCTTGAAATTTCTCAACTTTTAAACCGGTAATTTCAATTGTTTCAAGTTTTGCTTTTAACGCCAGCTCTTTTAATTTCGATCTGATTATTTCTCTTGAAGGACAGGTTAGACTGGTTGGATTAACTTTATTCAACTCTTCAAGTTCGCTTTTAACTAAAATTGTAATAACCCCATACAATATTTCATAATCACGATAAGGAGAATAATCGTTGATTTTATAACCCAGCTTTTCTAACAATTCAATTTCCCGAAGATTGTTGCCCACCACCCAACCTTTTTTACAGAGCTCTCTTGCAACTAATGCTTCATTAATCCTCACCAGAAGTTGTTTTTGTTTATCCACCTTCTCCTCTGGAGAAATATCGGAAGTTACCAGCTTTTCAAAAAAATCTGCGACTGTTTTTTTAATTTCATCATCTTTGATAAAGGGAGACATTCTGATCTCATCAGCGATTTTTTTTAATGTTTCCTCAACGTCCGCTCCTATTTCTTCACTCGTCTTTCGCGGTAGGGATTGAAATTTTTGCCGAATCTCTTCTTTTCTTTGCTCTGTTGACTTGATTTCAACCGGCAAAGGATTTTTCACTTTAGAATCTGATTTAAAAAGGCGAGATCCTATATAAGCAATCGTTGCCGCAATAGAGACTGCCGCAATGCCCGGCAACACCACAATTGGAAGCACCCCTAATGCAACTGAAACAACGCCTGCTACAGCTATTGAGGCCAATACAATGCCCAATGTCACAAGAATTTTATGCTCCGACATCCATCGCGATACTTTGCCTGAAACATGGGGTTTTTTATCTTTCGGAACTTCTTTTAAAGGAAGTCCTTTACAAACGGAGCTATTTGAATTCACAATCATTTTATTACAAATTTTAAATTTATGAAATTCAACTTTACTAGATGCGGATTGAAATGTCAATTGCATTTTGAATAGCAGATTTTACTTTTTCCATAGGTTTTCCTAACATAGTGAATCTAATTCCATTCCACCATTGAACAGGATAAGCAGGATCGCAAGCGGCAGGATAAAAATAATAAACTATCGCATGACAACTAGCGTAGGAAATAATTGATTGATCCTGCTATCATAGCCATCCTGCCGCTTGCGATCCTGCGCATCCTGTTCTTTCAATGGCGGAATGGGAAAGAAATCGAAGCTAAAGTTTAAATTCATTAGGGGTTGCTATGGCTAAACCAAAGATTATGGGTATTTTAAACGTCACACCTGACTCATTTTACGATCAAGGACAATTCTTTGATGTCGATAAAGCGATCGCACACGGTAAGCTGCTTTATTCCCAAGGAGCTGACATTATTGACATAGGCGGAGAATCGACTCGTCCTGCGGCTCAAGCGGTTTCTGCCGAAATAGAGCTGAAAAGAGTGCTGCCCATCCTCGAAGCGTTACATGCTGAACTTCCCGTACAACTTTCGATCGACACCATGAAAGCCAAAGTGGCCGCCTCTGCAATTGAAAAAGGGGCTACCTTAATCAACGATGTCTCCGGCTTCGTCGATCCGGAGATGCGCGCTTTGGCCGCCTCCTCTCGGGCAGATATTTGCGTCATGCACATGCAGGGCCGTCCTGAAAATATGCAGCAAAACCCTTACTACGAAGAAGGTATCGTCCCCTTTCTATTAAAATGGTTTGAAGAACGCCTAGAACTTCTGATCCAATCGGGAGTCAAAGAAAGCCAAATCATTTTAGATCCAGGCATCGGGTTTGGAAAAACGGTTGCCGATAATCTGGAAATCATACAAAATCTGCACAGGTTTAAGGCTATAGGCTTTCCTCTTCTTCTGGGAGTTTCTCGTAAATCATTTATGGGTAAGATCGTCAATAAGCCAAGCAATGCTTTGCTCTTGGAGACAATTGCGATAAATACCGTCGCCGCACAATGCGGGGTGGACATCCTTCGCGTACATGATGTAAGGGAACACCGCGACGTCTTAATGCTTCTGGAAAAATTAACCGAAACCTGATATGCTACATTAAGAATAAAGTTTGAGTTGTTTAAAATATGAAGTTCTTTCAGTTAATGGTACCTGGGGCTGAAATCTTGATCATTGCGATCATGGTCTACTACCTTCTGTCCTTTTTCTGGAACACGCGGGCTATGGACCTTATTTTTGGCCTGATGGCATTTTTAACTCTCTATGCCGCTTCAACATGGTTTCATTTGCCCGTGCTGCAAAAACTCATGCTTTACTTTGTGAATGTGGCCGTTATCGCCCTGCTCATTATCTTTCAGCCGGAACTACGCTTGGCGTTATCCAAATTGAGCGTCAAAGGCAAAAAATATCGGGAAATAACCGAATTCGATAAATTCCTGGACGGCATCTCGCAATCGGTGTATCGCTTGGCTGAAAGAAGGATCGGCGCTTTAATTGTGCTGGAAAATCAAGATTCCTTGGAGGAGTTTGCCAATAAAGCTGTTATTCTTAATGCCCAATTCTCGCCTGAACTGCTGGAATCCGTTTTTATCACAACCACCCCTCTGCATGACGGCGCCGTTACCATAAGAGGAACCACAATCTTGTCGGCAGCCACAATTTTGCCATTGGCCGATGATAGTAGCCAGCTTTCTAAATCCATGGGAACACGCCACCGGGCGGGACTGGGGATCAGCCAACTGACCGACGCTTTGATCATTGTGGTTTCGGAAGAAACGGGAAAAGTTTCCATCGCGCGCGACGGGATTATGACGCGAGGGGTAAAAATGGATCGATTCAAAGGCATATTTAGAAGCATCTTCACTCCCCCCAAAACCACCATCGAAACTAGCTTTGATGTGATAGGAAGACTCAAGCAATGGAAGCGTTAATTACCCGACTCTTCGTCCACAATTGGCAACGCAAAGCCGTGGCGCTGGTTACCGCGATCATCATCTGGCTATTTGTCAATCACTCGATTACTGCCACTAAAATTATCCCTAACGTGCCTGTGCGCATCGTCAATATTCCGCCGGAAAAAACTATTCTAAAGATGCTTCCTAACGGTATTTTAAGCAAACGCATCACTTTGACGTTAAGCGGCACTAAGGGAGTTATCGAAGAGTTAGAACCCGGAGACCTGGAAGTCCTCATCGATGCTACCGGCATTGATCATGACAATTGGATCGCTCAAATCACCAAAAAAAACATAATAAGCCTAAACCCCTCTATTGACCTCCTCCATCACCTCACTCAGCTTTCCTATAACGAGTTCGTCATTAAAATACGCACCCTTATTACCGACAAAATCCCTGTGACCATCTTGCCTCCTACAGGGGAGCCCCCGCATGGATATGAATTCTTAGATATTTGGCCCCAGAAGCTGACTCAAACTGTTTGCGGTCCTGAAGAAGAGATCCATCGCCTCAAAACACATGGCCTTGAGCTTACATTCGACCTCAATGAAATTACCAAATCAGATTTAGATGGGGTAAAAACTACTTACAAAGGACAGCCTGATGATGAGGTCAGTTTTATTGTCCCCAACAAGTGGAAGCAAATCGCCTTTCCTTTGCGTCAAAATTCTCTGGAAGAGCTAAACGATCCGGAGGCTCAAAATTTACGCATCGACTTTTTGAGGAAAGAATTTCTGCCTATCGAAAGGACGCTCCCCATTCAAA
>Ga0206882_1136_pt1 | contig 12697 bp, 10 predicted proteins | sample Alteio_BWOrgCont_4_FD_152908 | JGI IMG/M metagenome (GOLD analysis project Ga0206882, IMG submission 152908) | Enriched cells from forest soil in Barre Woods Harvard Forest LTER site, Petersham, Massachusetts, United States -... | ecosystem: Environmental > Terrestrial > Soil > Temperate forest > O...
CCTAAGGCTTTATAAAGAGATATATAATGCAAAAGCAATTCAATCCGGCTTTGTAAATAGCCTTCCTCAGAGGCTAAGAAAGAACGTTGGACAGTTAGGACCTCAAGGTAATCTTTGAATCCAGTTTGATAGAGCTGCAGAGTTTGTTCGAGGACGTCTTGGTTAATGCGATGAGCCTGAGCTTGCGAAGTATTCTTTTCCAACTCATAATAAAAAGCGGCGAGCGCATTTTCGGTTTCTTCAAGCGCTTCTAAGACAGTTTTTTGATATTCATAGAAGGCCTGTTGAGTTTTAATTTGATTGATTTCAACATCTTCTTCTATTAAACGGCTATTGAAAATCGGCAAAAGCAGTTGAGGTCCCGCCAGCCAAGTAAAACTGCCCGAACATAAAGCAGCGATTTCCCCAATAAATCCTTGTAGTGTTAAACGAGGAAACAAGCCAGCCACCGCACTGCCAATCATTTCAGTAGCGGCTGCAAGTTCTCTTTCAGCTCTCCGTATATCTGGCCTGCGCCTTAGCAGCTCAGAAGGAACTCCGATAGGCTTATCATAAGGCACAGTAGGCAGGCAGCCTGGTTGGCTAAGCTCCTCAAACAGTTTGCCGGGCGCATAACCTAAAAGGATAGAAAGGCGATGAATGGCTTTGTCTATAGATAGTTGTATATCAGGTTTTTGAGAGATAAAGACTTTTAATTGTTGTTCTGCCTGCATTTGATCGAGCACGCTCGAAAAACCAGTTGCCGCAAGGCTATTTGTGAGCGCAAGCATATCTTCTTGAGCGTCAATATTTTTGTTGATTCTTTGCAGATTGAGTTGAAAACCCCTAAGCTCAATGTAATTTCTGGCGATTTCTGCCGAAAGCGTTACCCAAATATGCCCGAAATTTTCCGTAGAAGATTCGATTCGGGCTTTCAGCGCTTGAGCAGTATGCGCATGTCTTCCAAAAAGATCGATCTCCCATTGAGCATCGAATCCGGCCTCAAATATGTCAAGGCTTCGGCTGCTGGAGCCCCTATGCTGTTTAGCTGAAATGCCACCTAAAATATGATTTAAGGTCTTTTGGTTGAATTGTAAATGCTCATAGGAAGCTGAAGCGTCCAAATGCGGATAAAAGTTGGCAATGCCGCCTTTATGCTGGGCGCGGGCTTCCATTATTCTTTCTGCAGCTATGTATAAATCCAAATTTCTGAAAGCTGCACGTTCCATTAATGAATTCAATTGAGGATCATTTAAGGATTCCCACCAGCGAAAACAATCGAGTGAACTTGTTTGCATGCCTTCAGAGGCTGGAGCATGCCATTCGCATGGCACATCTATGGCAGGAGGTTGATATTTCGGCCCCACTGTGCATCCCGTGAATATCCCACTCCAAAAGATGATCAGCCAAAATTTTCCTCTATGCATATTCAATCTCGGGGCGACGGTTGGGATTCAATAAATACATCCATTTGTTGTCCTACAAAGAGAGGGTGGTTCTCTTTTTTTATGCGATAAATAATCTGTAGGACACGTGTGTCGACTTTTTCGATGATTCCATTGGTCAAGTTTTGCTTACTCGTTAAAAATGGCTCGACTTGTACAAACTCCAGAGGAAATTCAATCTTGGCATCGCCCTGCCTGAAAGCTATAGCAGGGGCATGGGGGTTAAAATTGGGGATATCCAATTGATTTATGCTTACCCGCAAGAACATTTCATCGGTATTCCCTAGAATCATCATAGGTGTTCTTAATGTATCTGTGGAAGGGAATTCGCCTTCATGAATCTTTACTTGCAGGACCGTGCCGTTAATCGGGGATTTGATGATAGTTCTTTGAATTTCGGTGTCAATGCGGCTTAAGCTGGCTTTAGCTTGCATCACACCAAGGCGGGCGATTTCAAGATCTGGCTGCCAAGCCCCGGCTTTAATTTTATTCAAATTAGCTTCAGTTTGTTGATATTTGGCCTCCGCCTGCTGATAATTAAAAAGACGGCGATTTCTTTCTTCCAAGCTAAGAGCTCTTGGGTCAGGTAATTTTAACACCATTTCACGCTGGTTGTTGGAAAAATCTAATTCAGCTTTTGAGTTTTTTAAGGCGGCTTCCGCTGCTGAAAGATCTTCAGACCGAGGCAAAGCTTCAAGGCTTTTCAATTTTGCTAGAGCTTCTTTGTAAGCAATTTCTTGAGATGTCAGATTAGCTCTAAGATCGGAGTCATCTAAATAGAATAGAATATCTCCTTTTTTTACTTTTTCGTAAGGTTTTACTAAGATTTTTTTCACATTGCGTTGCAAGGGTGTGTTAATGAAGATGTTGCCGCTGCTGGCCTCGACGATGCCTACGCCAGAGATGCTGGATTGGTAGGGTGCAAGCGGGGGAGTGATGGCAGTCTCTTTAGTCAAGGGAGTTTGAATTTCCCGCCATAGGGAAAAGAAAATTAAAAAAAGGCATCCTAAGGCAATACAGACGATCACTAGGAAATAATTTCTATTCATTGGTTTCACCTGAAATAATTTTGCCATCGCTCATATTGATAATGCGATCCGCAAAAGAAAAAATACGATGATCATGCGTTACTACTAATACCGTTTTGGAAGAATATAAAGCCAGTTTTTGCAATTCGGACATAATTTCAACTCCGGTGGCTTGATCTAGCGAACTTGTAGGCTCATCGCAGACGATAATTTTTGAATCATTGACTAAGGCCCGGGCAATAGCTACGCGTTGCTGCTGGCCTTTGGATAAATAAGCCGGGGAAACGGCTGATCGGTTGGCTATCTCCATGCTGCTAAGAATTTTTAGGGCTTTGCTATTTGCAGCCTGCTCAGAATATCCTGCTATAAGCAAGGGTAAAGAAACATTTTCCACCACAGTTAGAGTAGGGATTAGGAAAAGAGATTGAAATACAATGCCAAGATTATCGCGCGAAAACTTGGCCTTTTCACGTTCATTCAGTCCATTAATCTCATGGCCTAATAAGAATAGCAGGCCTTCATCCGGGGTCAGAATGGTCGTAATAATCGACAACAGGGTTGTCTTGCCTGACCCTGAAGGGCCCACCAAAAGAGTCAGCTGTCCTTGATAAATATCTAAATCTATCCCCTTTAAAGCATCGACCCTAGTTTCATTTTCCCCATAGCTTTTCTTAATTCCTTGGCAGCGAATAGCAATTTCTTCCATTTCAATACCCGTTTAGTTACCCATTAGCACTTTAGGGTCTGTTCTTAATAATTTGCGAAGACTCAAACCAGCCGTAAACAGGCAAATGATCATCACGATCAAGCCTGTAAAAACAAGGAGCTGCCAAGGAAAAAGAAAAGCTAGGGTTGTATCCTGGATGGCCATTCCCCAAAGCAAGGTGATGCCGGTGCCTAATAAGAAACCTATGATGCCTACAATGCCTACTTGCACGATAATCATTTGAGAAATTAACTTTGAGTTACCGCCTAAGGATTTAATCAGGGCGAAATACATCACATTCTGGAGGGTCATGCCGTAGAAAACTTGTCCTGCAATTGAGAAGCCTATAATAATTCCCAAAGCCACGGAAAGGCCAAAATTGATCAATATTCCGGTTTTCAAAAAGGACTTGGCAATCCTCCACTCAAACTGTTCGCGCGTAAGACCATTTAGCATAGGATAAGAATTTATCTTTTCTAATACCTCTTTCACATCTGCTCCGGGTTTTGTTTTTGCAACAATAAATCCCATATCGCCATTGGAAGATGTAAAATTTTTAAAATTAGCAAAGGCAGTAAAGATGATGGGCTGAGGATAAAATCCTTGAGTGATTTTGCAAATACCCACTACAACAGCTCGGTGTTGATTAATTTCGATTGAATCTCCTAGTTTTAAAGGGACTTTAGTGCCGTCAGGCAGAATTTGAGCTAACGATTCTTCTGCGGAATAGGCATCTATAATGATTCCTCCTTCGCGCCGTAAGTCAGAAATGCTGCCTTCTAACATAACTTGAGGAGCTCCTATTAGGGTGGCATCGTCGAGCCCATAAAGTTGGCAAACATGAAAAATCCCTGTCTGAGTGATCAAAGGAATATAGAGCACATTAATAGGGGCCGCCCATTCAATATTAGGAATGCTACGTACGCTTTCGAGATATCCTCTAGGCATGGCTCTTACTTTTTCATCGCTTTCAGTCACTGGATCCACTATCCAGATATTCGGAGAAGGGATATCGGTCACTAGGCGATACGATCGGGAAACTAAACCTAAAAAGATGGCGGATTGCTGAGAAATTAATAAAGTAGCTAAAAAAATGCCGAAAATGACTCCTATGCAGGAGGCTCTATTGCCGATCAGCATTTTAAGCGCTAACATGATCATAGTTTCACTCAATTAAGCAGCATCTCTTGAACGCAAATCCCCATCATAAGTCTGCTTCCCTTACTAGGGATAATTTCCGCACCTATTAGGATAGAGCCTTTTGACCTTCAACTATCGCGCACCCCCCGAAACAAAGAGCGTTTCACCTGTGATCCAAGCAGCATCATCCGAAGCTAAAAAAACCACGGCAGGTGCGATGTCTTGAGGCTGTCCGATTCGACCAAGCGGAGTGTGTGCTTCCGTTTGATTGCGGAAATCGCTTTCAGCAAGGCCAGAGGCGTGGAAGCCTTCTGTTTCAACCATGCCGGGATTGACGGAATTGACTCGAATTTTGCGCGGACCTAGCTCTTTACTTAAAGATTTTGTGACTGCATCCACTGCAGCTTTAGTGGCACTGTAAACTGAGGCATTTGCCAATGTTGCAACACTTGCTACGGAGCTAATATTTATGATGCTGCCACCCGACTGGCCAAAATGATTTACAGCTGCTTGTGAAACGAGAATTAAAGCAAGCACATTAAGGTCGAACATTTTATGAAAATGCTCTGTGGTCACGTTTTCTAATGGTAAAAATTCATAGACTCCGGCATTGTTTACTAAGATGTCGAATTTCCCATAAGCCTTGATGGTTTCTGTAATAAGCCGTTTTATATCAGGCGGGTGAGCTACATTGGCTTGCACAGCAATCGCTCTGCCTTTTTTATTTACAATTTCCGCAACCACATCATCAGCCCCTTGTTTGCTAGTGGCGTAATTAACTACGACCGCTGCACCTTCAGCAGCCAACTGTTTGGCAATTGAAGCTCCAATTCCCTTGGAAGCCCCAGTTACAATGGCAACTTTATCTTTAAGCTTTAATGTCATATGTTTTCCCTTACCTTAATTTGTGGCTTAAAAATGAAAGTAATATTACGCGCCAATCTTGTCAATTTTTCCTTCCAACTCGACTTTGCTAACATGATCATAGTTTCACTAAATATTAATTTTAACTAAACTCCTTAAAAATTCTGCAACACTCCAAGCCTGGGCAATGCATCCTCTTGCCCGATAAGGTTCGCATGCGTCAAATATTTCGCCTATTGTCCCAATGCAATTAGTATTCAGATGGTCCTCTAAACCTTTTAGAAATCCAGAAGCTTCTTTTGTGTCATTGGGATAGACTTTTAACCAAACATCGATAAAAGCTCCCAACAGCCATGGCCAAACAGTTCCTTGATGATAAGCGGCATCTCTTGAACGCAAATCTCCATCATAAGTTGCCCTAAAGTCGGGATTGGAGCTGCTGAGCGTCCGGATTCCAACCGGTGTCAACAGATCTTTGTGAACCCTATCAAGTACAGCCTTCCAACGCGAACGCTCCAGTACAGGATGTTTTAGCGAAATGGCAAAAAGTTGATTGGGGCGGAGTGCAGAATCATTGCCTTTTTCACCGTCTACAACATCGTATAAGTACTGCTCTTGGTCAAACCAGAAGCGTTTATTAAACGACTCATAACATTTTTCAGCTAACGGCTGAGGTTGGCCTGTCCAAGTTTCAAGCAATTTCAAGGCATTGTACCAAAGGGCATTAATTTCAACTGCTTTGCCTCTCCGGGGTGTGACGACCCATGCTCCTACTTTGGCATCCATCCAGGTTAACTGTACGCCCTCTTCTCCTTGGACAAGCAGTCCATCCGTGTCTACTTTAATGCCGAAGCGAGTTCCTTTAATGTGAAGATTTACGATATCGATAAATTTTGGGAGCAGCATCTCTAAAATATCCGTATCCTTAGTGATTTCAATATACCTGTCAGCGGCATGAAAGAACCATAAAGTCGCATCCGCAGTATTATATAGGCCTTCTCGTTCGCCATCCGGAAACATATTTGGAATAAGCCCGTCTTTCACATAATAGGCGAAAGTTCTCAGGATGGAGTGGGCGATGTGTGTCCTGCCAGTAGTAAGAGTCAGCCCTTCTAATGAAATCATTGTGTCGCGCCCCCAATCAGTGAACCAAGGATAGCCGGCAATGACCGTGCGCGCCTCTTCTCCTGCGGCTTGCAGGCGGACCATGTCTTCATATCTTGTGTTAGGCGTTATAATGAATTGGTCGGAAGCCAAAACCAATTTTCTTGCAGTGGCTGTATCAGTTAAGCTTCCTGCGATATTTAAGATTCTTTTGCGGCGCATTTTTTCTGTGAGCCAGGCTTCTTTCGGTGTAAGGGCGTGGATCGTTTTCCAAGGTTCTGTAGAAGCAATAAGAGTCAGTTTATCTTCGATTTGTAACGGCATTAAAAAATAGCCGGGGCTAATTAAATTTCCAACTGATTCGTATCCCTGCTGGGCTTCAATTTCATAATATACATCCTCAATTTTCTGTAAATCCATGGTGAAGGTATGCTGGCGAATATTATACAAGCGCAGAGGAGGAAAATCGTGGCATTCTATTTCGTATTCGTCATCATGGGCATTGACATCGTAGCTTTCGTTTGGAATTTGGTTATTAACAGGCTGGTCATTTGTGCGAAAATGCAGAAAAGGCCTCCATTTTATTTCAATGGGCTGGCCTGCTTTTATAAGCTCGTAGCTAATATGCAAAGTGTTTTGCTGGTAAATGAGCATTAGGCTTTTTTCTAATACGATATCTTCAAATTCATAGCGCCAGATTGGCAGTCCATCTTCCAGCCTGAACTCTACTAATGAAAATGGGCATAGCTCGAACTCTTTGCCTTGGCGCAAAAGAGAAAGAGGGATTTCTCTTTTGTCTGCAAGAATTAAGCAATCTTGGACATAATTTAACATGACTGTGCGTCCAAAGGGGGCCGGCAATGCTGCTGCGAGGAGGGCATGGTATTTACGCATGGGGGCTCCGCAAAGAGAACCGGAAGCAAAGCCTCCTAATCCATTGGCAACGAGCCACTCGCCATGCAATAGAGTATTGGCATTGGGCTGCAGGATTTTATCAATGACCGAGGCATTCATGGATGATCATTTCCTTTTTTCCTGGCAAGTTTTTAAAGCAATAGCTGAATGCCCTAGAATTTTCCAATGAGGGACATTGATAGGAGGCGTCCCTTGGCCGCCGTACTGGGTAGATTCGCTGCTCCATAAAATTTCCCAATCCAGGCCTTGGCCGGCGACTAGCAAGGGTTCCGGAGCGGGGTTAAAATAATGGTCCGGGCCAAAATTGATAATGAGCAATCGATCTCCAGCATCCTCTCCAAAATAACGGATGAGAAAAGAATCCACCCCAAGGACTGCACCATCAATTTTTACTTTTTGCATGTTTTGAAAAACGGGATCTTTTTTTCTTAACTTGATTAGGTCTTTATGCAGGTTATAAATCTCGGTATTTTCTTCCCTTTCTCTGAAATCAAGTTTGCAGCGCATGAAAGTGATTGGGTTGGCGGGTTCCTGCATCATTTTGCGTACTTCGGAAGTGGCAAATCTTGGAAATTGCGCTAATGATTCTTTCCGGCCTTTAGAGATAAGCCGACTAATTCCTTCGTTATGATCGGAAAAGTAAAGGAAAGGGCGATGCGAACCGTATTCTTGCCCTTGAAATAACATGGGGGTATTGGGACTTAATAAAAACAAGCAGGTCAAAGCTTTAAAATTTCCCGGATCAGATAGCTCATGCAGTCGTTTTCCATTTCCTGAATTAGCAATCTGATCATGATTTTCCAAGAAAATAATTAAAGATGCCGGCTGTACATGAAGATCTGGACACCCTCTCGGCTGTTCTTGCCATTCATAATATTGGCCTTGATACAAGAAACCATACTTAACAGAGGAAATAAATTCCTGCGGGCTGCCAAGATAATCGGTATAATAAGCTTCGCGTTTGCCCGTGAGCCTGACATAGGCAGAATGATGGAAATCATCGTTCCATAATCCGTCGAAAGCAAAACCCCCTTCATCATATCCGCGGAGAAATTTGGAATCTTGCGGTTCATTTTCTCCGATGACAATTTTATTCCTCTTTTTATCTGCTTCCTTCACAACTTGGGTCAATTCGGCTAAAACATGCGGCGTCGTAGAGCTAAAAATACAGGAGGTTGCATCGATCCTTAAGCCGTCGAAGTGAAATTCTTCTATCCAATATTTTGCATTCGTCAAAAAATATTCACGGGACGGTTTCAAGTCGAAGTTGATGGCATCTCCCCAATCGGTTGTATATTTATCGGTTAGGTATTCTTTGGAAAATTGGGCCATATGATTGCTTTCAGGGCCCAAGTGATTATAAACGACATCCAGAATGACTCCTAAGCCAAGTTTGTGAGCTTTATTGATAAAGGCTTTTACGTCTTTGGGCTTGCCGTATACGCGAGAGGGAGCGTAAAGGTTCACACCGTCATATCCCCATCCAAAATGACCCGGAAAATCATTCAATGGCATTATTTCTAAAATAGTCACGCCTAAATCAGCTAGCTCCTCCAGCTGTTTCATGGCCGTTTGAAAAGTCCCTTCTTGAGTAAAGGTCCCGATGTGCATTTCGTAAAGGATTTGACCTTCTTTTAGAGTAATGCCTGGCCAATCTTGATCACTCCAAGGATAGTCCGGATCAATCACACAGGAGGGGCCGTCAGGGCCCTGGGGCTGAAAGTGTGAGGCAGGATCAGCATATAAGGTTGAAGACTTCGACAGCTGATAGCGATATAATGTGCCTGCGCCTGCTTCAGATACTAGCTTAGAAAAATAGTTTTCTTTTTCCTGCCGCATTGGATAATAAATAGGCTTTGGATTTTTTAAGGGGTCTTCTTCGATGACTAGAACTACATTGTCATGGTTGGGAGCCCACACACGAAAATGTACACCTTTGCCAGGGATAATTTCCGCACCTATAGGATAGCGCCTTTGGATCCTCATATTCTGCTCGGGTTAAATTCAATGGAATCTTCGCATTCAATCTCAGAAAACCTTTGTTTACCTTATCCATACATCAACATATATTTATCAATTTATTTTACAGAAGCCTGCATTTCACGAAAATTTACTTGAAATGCGAGCTGAATATTCCTTTTCGCATGTAAAATCCTTGTTCAAGATTGATAGAATAAGACTCTAAATAGGACTGCGCTATTTAAGTTTTCTTAAATAAGGCTCTCATGAATGGGTATATTATTCAAGGTTTCTTAAATAACGCTCTCAAAAAGATGTCCTGCTAGGAACTGTCATCGGCTTGTGTTTTTCGCAGCCCTGAACGACTGGGAATTTATTGAGTTTGATAAAAAAATTTTGACAATTTTTTTCGCAATCGTTAAAAACCAGAAATACATCTATTTGAAGGTAAAGGCTAATTATGATCAAACCTATCGTGTTCTTGCTTTTAACATTGGTGATGCCGTTGACTGCGGCTCCAAAAGATGCTGATCCCAACAATTTCCAAAATGGGAAAAAACAAGATAAAGCTGCCGTCAGGCACATTGACAACTTGGAGCTTTGCAGTGATAATGGTTGCCGCCGAGGGCCGCCAGGTGCTCAAGGAGCTACAGGCGCTACTGGAGCAACAGGCGCGACAGGTGCATTTGGAGGTCCTACCGGCCCTACCGGACCAACGGGGGAAACAGGTGCAACAGGGGCGACAGGCGCGACAGGTGCATTTGGAGGGCCAACCGGTCCTACTGGACCCACAGGGGCTACAGGCCCATCCGGAGGCCCTACAGGTCCTACGGGCGCAACAGGCGCCACTGGTGCGACGGGAGCTACCGGTGCGACAGGAGCTACCGGACCTACCGGTGCGACGGGAGCTACAGGCGGTACTGGTGCAACAGGAGCCACAGGCGGCACTGGCGCGACAGGAGCTACCGGTGGACTATTAGATTTTGCTGATTTTTTTGCGTTGATGCCTCCAGACAATGCCGCAACTGTTGCAGTTGGGACGGCTGTTTCGTTTCCTCAAGATGGGCCTGCGAGTGGCAGCGGATTAATCGCACGTCTTAGCGCATCAACATTTCAATTAAGCGACATTGGAACATATAATGTGTCATTCCAAGTGAGTGTCACTGAAGCGGGCCAATTGGAATTAATGCTTAATGGTGCGGAACTTGCATACACTGTTGTCGGACGAGCAACCGGGACGAGTCAGATTGTAGGGATGGCTCTTGTCACAACAACAACAGTTAACTCCGTACTGAGTGTTATCAATCCTTCTGGTGAGAGCACTGCATTGACCATTACTCCCTTAGCTGGGGGAACAGATCCTGTCTCAGCGCATCTTGTCATCATGCGTATTCAATAGTTATAAACATTGAGCAATTAAAATAGGTGATTGATTGTATGGCTTACTCACTCAGAAAGATACAGATGGTAATCACAACCTTAGTGATTATGGCAATAGGCACCGTCCAAGGAAGAGATGGTAGTTCAACTTCAAGTGCAGGCTGCGGGGAAGCATGTGCCCCTAAATGCTGCTGTCCTGATAGTTGTGGTCAATTCTTCGCAAATGCCCAATTGCTTTATTTAAGGGCCTTTGAAGGAGGACTCTCTAGTGTGTGCGACAGCACACACATTACCGATTCTACTGAGGATGGCATTCTAACTTCCAGGCTGAAAAGCAAAAACCATGACCCTGATTTCAAATGGAATCTCGGATTTCGTGTTGGTGCTGGGTATGAATTTGCGGATAGCAACTGTGATATCGGAGCCTATTGGACCCATTTCGATTCCCATACAGGCAATGAAAACCATAAGAATGGACATAAGTGGAAAATCAATTTTAATGTTGTGGATGTCCTATACCGCTGCGACTGCGGTTGTTCAAGCTGCTTTGTCTTGACCCCGTTTGGCGGTCTGAGATACGCAAGTATTGACCAAAAGCTTCGCACCAACTTTTTAAGTACTATGGATACGTCTTTTATTGTATCAAAAGGGAACTCAAAAGAAGATTTTTTAGGAATTGGGCCTCTATTTGGTATTGATGGAGACTGGGACGTTGGATGCGGATTTAGCCTATACGGCAATATTTCTGCAGCAGTCTTATATGGAAGATTCCATGGGAGATCAAATCAAACCGATCAATTTAATACCGGGATAAACATTAATCATTTAAGAAAGCATATAGAAGCTTGTCAAGCTGTTGTAGATTCAGGATTTGGTGTGCGGTGGAAGACTTGTTTTTGCGAGGATAAGCTTTTAGTGTTGCAATTAGGAGTGGAGCAGCATCGTTATTTTAACCACAACCAATTTTGCGGTTATGGTGACTTAAGTTTAGACGGAGCGTCTTTAGCAATCAATATTACTTTTTAATGGAGGGGGTTGGTTAATCTGTGATCCAAGCGGCATCATCTGAGACTAAAAAGACCACGGCAGGCACGATGTCTTGAGGCTGTCCGATTTTACAAACCCAAAATCAATCGTAAAGCCTCGTCAATAAGCTTCATTTCTTCAGATGATATTGCACCAATTTTATTTCCAAGTTTTTTAGTTTTATCTATAGACCTGATCTGTCTTGGGATGACTTTTCCAGGCCTTCCGGCTACAGTGATTTTTACCTCAATTCTTGGGAAAATACGCTCAGCATTGCTGGTGATTGGAGCGATAACAATCAATTCAGAGTGGTTCGCAATATCACTGGAAATGACAAGGCAGGGACGAGTTTTATTTATTTCTTTATCATCAGTTGGATCTAAACGGACCCAGTAAACATCCCCTCTTTTTGGATAATCATCTTTCATTTAGACGCTTGCGCTCCAAGATCAAAATCATCCAATCCAGCGAAATCTTCGCCTTCAATCGCAGAAAAGCTTTGCTTAACCTCTATATTTCCAGCGTCTTTGTCGGCTTCCAAAAACTCCATCAATAAAGCTTCTTCATCTCTTTTGAGAGCTTCCCACAAAGCCTTTGTCACGAATTTGCTCATTTTACCTCGCCCAACCTTAGTATGTAAGGCAGTATCTAGTGCCTCAGGAATTGTATAGGTTACAGCCTTCATGATTTGCTCCTTGCTTTGTTTAAATTATACATATGCCAATATATATTTATCAATAAGCTACAAAAAGAGAGAAAAACGGGCATGGTTCAAAAACAAATAAGTTTTGGTAACACCCTTATGCCGTCCTTACAGGACTCAAGTGTTTATTTAACTAACCCAGGCCTCCGCTGCGCTCCGACCTGGGCTGTAACATGCCGGCCTTACAGGCCTATCTAAATTGCTCTTAGATAGGCCTGTAAGGCCGGCATGTTACAGCCCAGGTCGGAGCGCAGCGGAGGCCTGGGTTAGCTAAATAAACACTTGAGTCCTGTAAGGACGGCATAAGAGTGTGACCTTGACTTGAACCATGCCGAAAAATGAGCAAAAATGAAATTCTTGAGCTCGTTCAATCTCAGCGCTTTCGTGAACGTACATCGTCAAGCATAGATTGATATTTATCCTCGCGGAAGCTCCTGGGGTTGAAGGT
>Ga0206882_1118_pt2 | contig 12678 bp, 6 predicted proteins | sample Alteio_BWOrgCont_4_FD_152908 | JGI IMG/M metagenome (GOLD analysis project Ga0206882, IMG submission 152908) | Enriched cells from forest soil in Barre Woods Harvard Forest LTER site, Petersham, Massachusetts, United States -... | ecosystem: Environmental > Terrestrial > Soil > Temperate forest > O...
ATACCCATTTATACCATGCTTTTGTACATCCCAGCATAGCCAGCGATGTGAACGGCGAGTATATGGGTGCCGATAATAAAGTTAAAAAAGCCGCTGGCTTTAAGGATTACACCGAATTTAGTAATTGGGATACTTACCGAACCACTATACCGCTGCTGGCCATGCTGGCTCCAAAAGAAACAAGCGATATGATGCAGTCGCTGGTGCAATTTGCGCAGCAATCGGGTGGCGGGTGGCCGCGCTGGGTGATGGCCAATATTGAAACAGGCATTATGCAGGGCGACCCTACATCCATAGTGGTAGCCAATGCTTACACGTATGGGGCTACAAATTTTGATACCAAAGCCGCGCTTGCTATTATGCGCCAGGGCGCCGAGGTAGTGGGCACCAAGTCGCAAAATGAATTGACACGCCCGCAAAACGACCTGTACCTTACCAAGGGCTATGCGCAGGCCAGCATGAGCCTGGAATATAACTCGGCTGATTTTGCCATTGGGCAATTTGCTTTGCAAACGGCCGGGGATAAGGACCTGTACCATAAATATGTACAAAGCGCGCAAAAATGGAAGAATATTTATAAAGCCGATTCCAAATGGATCAACTCGCGCAACCCGGATGGCACCTGGAAGTATTATACTTATGATATGCGCGAGGCCAGTTATAAAACCTATTTCTGGATGGTGCCCTTCAACCTGAAAACTTTGATCGATACCATTGGCGGCAAGCAGTTTGCCGAAAAAAGATTAGATGAATATTTTGTAAAACTAAACGCCGATTACAGCCAGGAATGGTATGCTGCAGGCAACGAGCCCGATTTCCAGGCACCGTGGAGTTACAACTGGGCCGGCGCTCCGTACAAAACGCAGGCGCTCATCCGCAGGATATTTAAGGAATCGTACAGCACCAAAGACAACGGCCTGCCGGGTAATGACGACCTTGGCGCAATGGGTGCCTGGTACGTATTTGCAGGTGTAGGCATGTACCCAATGATACCGGGTTACGCGGGTTTTTCATTGAACAGCCCGTCATTCTCATTGGTTAAAATACATTTGGGGACAGGTAAAACTTTAACCATAACCGGGGGCTCGCAAAGCAAACCATACATCCGGTCGGTAAAAGTAAACGGCAAAACTTACAACAGTACCTGGCTGCCTTATAGCTTGATCAAGAATGGCGGCACTATATCATACGTTTTATCGGATACGCCAAACACTACCTGGGGCACCAAAATTGACCCGCCATCATTCAATCAATAACACATGATAAAGAAAATATACAGCGCCATCGCGTTAGCAGCCTTAGTATTTACAACGGTAAATGTTAACGCCCAAAAAGCTGATACCAATTTACCTGCCTGGGCGCTGGGCCCGTTTGTAAGCCCCGCAAATGTCAACCCCATTATTTCGCCTGATACTTCGGGCGTATTTTTCGATCCTATGCACCAGCAATTATGGCATTGGGAATCTAACGATACTTTTAACCCGGCAGCCACGGTAAAGGATGGCAAAATATATGTCTTGTATAGGTCGGAAGATAACTCGGGCAAGGGAATAGGCGAACGCACGTCGCGCGTTGGCCTGGCCGAAAGCAGTGACGGTATTACGGTAAAACGCTTTCCCAAACCGGTGTTATACCCTGCCGATGATAATGTCAAAGAATTTGAATGGCGCGGTGGCTGCGAAGACCCGCGCGTGGCTATGACCGCTGATGGCACCTATGTTATTTTGTACACCGAATGGAACCAAAAAGTACCGCGGCTGGCAGCGGCAACATCGCGCGACTTGCTGACCTGGAAAAAGAATGGCCCGGTTTTCCAAAAGGCTTATAATGGCAGGTTTTTTAACATGGCTACCAAATCGGCGTCCATGGTTACCAAAGTGGTGAAGGGCAAACAGGTTATCACCAAAATAAACGGCAAATACTGGATGTATTGGGGCGAAAGCAACGTATACGCCGCTACATCAACAGATTTAGTCAACTGGGAGCCGCTGGTAAATGCCGATGGTACATTGAAAATATTATTCTCGCCCCGCCCGGGTTATTTTGATAGTCAGCTTACCGAATGCGGCCCGCCATCGGTAATGACCGATAAAGGCATTGTGTTAATGTATAATGGCAAAAATGGTGCGCGCAATGGCGATAAAAATTTTACCGCCAACGCTTATTGTGGTGGACAGGCCTTATTTAGTTTAGCCGATCCAACCAAAGTAATAGCCCGTTTGGATAAACCCTATTTTATACCCGAAGCGCCGTTTGAAAAAAGCGGCCAATACCCCGCAGGTACGGTGTTTACCGAGGGGCTGGTATATTTTCATACCAAGTGGTTTTTATATTATGGCTGCGCCGATTCGAGGGTGGCTGTCGCTATATATAACCCGGCTAAAAGGTAGCTGTAAATACCAAAGTTACTGCTGGTGCCTTATAATTGGGGCGGCATGACTGACAAAAAATTAAAAACTATTGTTGTAATTTTAACATCTATAAGCCTATAAAACATCCTGAAATGAAAAAAGTATTGTTAGCAATTGTTTGTGCGCTCGGCTGTTTTACTGCCGGGGCCCAGGACCGGAAAGCACCTGCTTATCCCTTAATTACACATAACCCTTATTTCAGTATATGGTCGTTCAGCGATACGCTTACTGCCGGGCCAACCAAACACTGGACAGGAAAGGATCAGCCTATGTTAGGGTTGATTAGTGTTGACGGGCAGGTTTACCGTTTTTTGGGTAAGCCTGATAAAACTTACAAAACCATATTGCCTGCATCGGATGAGCAGCCGTATGATAGTAAATATACCGAAGAAGTACCCGCTACTGGTTGGGCTGCAAATGATTTCGACGACAAACAATGGAAAACAGGGGACGCTCCGTTTACCGATGATAAAAGCCAGGCTAAAACTTTATGGGAAAGCAAAGACATATGGGTGCGCCGGAAGTTTAGTATATCCAATATATCTGTAAATAAACTGTATTTAAAGCTGCACCATGACGACAATATCGAGGTTTATTTAAATGGCGAAAAAGTATTCCATGCTGTAGGCTGGACGGGTGACTTTAAGCTCATTCCTATTGAAAATAAATTAAAACAGGGTGAAAATGTATTGGCTATCCATTGCGCCAATACGGCCGGCGGGGCTTGGCTTGATGTCGGCTTAGTTGATGAGCAACAGGACGCCACCAGCGAAAAAGTAATGGTTGCTGACCAGCAAAGTGTGGACATGAACGCTACCCAAACCATTTACAAGTTCAAATGCGGCACGGCCGATCTGCAATTAACTTTTACTTCGCCATTGCTGCTTACGGACATGAGCGTGCTTTCGAGGCCGGTATCATATATCTCGTACAAAGTAAGGTCGAATGATGGCAAGCCGCATAATGTGAAGGTTTACTTTGGCGCATCTACCACCATTGCCGTAAACCAGCCAACGCAATTGGTAACTACGCAAAAATATGCAACTTTCGGCCTGTCCATATTAAAAGCCGGGACGGTTGACCAGCCCATCCTCCAAAAGAAGGGTGACGACCTGCGTATCGACTGGGGCTATATGTATGTAGCTGCCACCAAACCCGAGAATGTTTCGCAATATATAACCCGGGGAAGTGAAGCGGTAAGCTCGTTCGTTAATAGTAACACAAATTCAACAGTAACACAGGGCAAGCAGCTAATGCTGAATACAGTTATCCCTTTTGGTTATGTAAGCAAAGTACCGGTGGAAAAATTTGTAGAGGTAGGTTACGACGATCTGTATTCCATTCAATATTTTAAACAAAACTTGAAGGCATGGTGGAAACAGGATGGTAAAGTAACCATTGAAAAAGTGCTTTCCACAGCGGCTATGCAGTATGCAACCGTAATTCAAAAATGCGGGCAGTTCAATAACACCCTATACAAATCGGCTGAAAAAGCAGGCGGAAAGGATTATGCCAAACTTTGCGTGCTGGCTTATCGCCAAAGCATAGCGGCTCATTCCATAACTAAAAGTCCGCAGGACGAAATATTGTTTTTATCAAAAGAAAACTTTAGTAACGGCTGTATAAATACGGTTGATGTCACATACCCGTCGGCCCCATTGTATTTACTCTATAACCCTAAGTTACTGGAGGGCATGCTAAACGGTATATTCTATTTTAGCGAAAGTGGCAAGTATAAGCAAAACTATGCTGCACACGATCTGGGAACTTATCCAATTGCAAACGGCCAAATTTATGGCGAAGGTATGCCGGTTGAGGAATCGGGCAATATGATCATCATGACCGATGCAATAACCCGTACCGAGGGGAACGCTGCCTTTGCACATAAGCATTGGGTATCGCTAACCAAATGGGTAAGCTACCTGGTAAACGAAGGCTTCGACCCTACAAACCAGCTTTGCACCGATGATTTTGCCGGGCATCTGGCGCGTAATGCCAACTTATCGATGAAAGCCATTGTGGGCATTGCCTGCTATGCCGATATGGCAGGGAAATTAGGCGATCACGCCACTGCTAAAAAATACCGTGCCATTGCTGATGGCATGGTGGGCCGCTGGATGAAACTGGCTGATGCCGGTGACCACTACTCGCTCGTGTTTGAAAAACCTGATACCTGGAGCCAAAAATATAACCTGGTTTGGGATAAAGTTTTGGGTCTGCACCTGTTCCCGCAATCGGTTTATGACCGCGAGATAAAATATTACCTCACCAAGCAAAATGAATTTGGCCTGCCGCTGGACAGCCGTAAAACCTATACCAAATCCGACTGGATAATGTGGTCGGCAACTTTGGCAAAAGACAAATCCGACTTTAAAGCCCTTGCCGCCCCGGTTTATAAATACGCTACCGAAACCCCAACCCGCGTACCTCTTAGCGACTGGCATGAAACCACTGACGGCAAGCAAGTTGGTTTCCAGGCGCGGAGTGTAGTTGGCGGTTATTTTATGAAGATGCTGGAAGCCAAGTTATCAGCTCAAAATAAAAAATAGGATGAGTAGAATAGTCCGTATAGCTTTTGTGGTAATGGCGGGCATGTTAGCTAACAGGCTGCACGCACAAACTGCTATTACCGTAAGCAAGCCAGGCGATAGTACGGTTAATGCATACTATGTGAGCAATAAATATCCGTTAGCGAAGCAGCCCTTTGCAAAACTGCCCGTTGGCGCGGTAAAGCCCGGTGGATGGCTTAAGAAACAATTGGAATTGCAGCGGGATGGTTTGACCGGCCACCTGGGCGAAATCAGTATCTGGCTTACAAAAACGGATAACGCATGGTTGAATAAGGACGGCAAAGGCAAATATGGCTGGGAAGAATTACCCTACTGGCTAAAAGGTTATGGCGATATCGCCTATATCTTGCAGGATAAACGTATGCTGGCGGGCACCAAATTTTGGATAGACGCGGTGCTGAATAACCAGCGGCCTGATGGCGATTTTGGGCCCGTGATACTGAAAAACGGCAAGCGCGACCTGTGGGCAAATATGCCGATGCTGTGGTGCCTGCAATCATATTATGAATATTCGAAGGATACGCGGGTGCTGGGCTTTATGAGCAAATATTTTAAATGGGAACTCACTATTCCCGATGACCAGTTTTTGGAAGATTATTGGGAAAACAGCAGGGGTGGTGATAATATGGTAAGTGTTTACTGGCTATATAACCGCACCGGCGAAAAGAACCTTTTAGACCTGGCTACCAAGATCGATCACAACACCGCCAACTGGCGGCAAGCCCATAATTTACCCAACTGGCACAATGTAAACGTGGCCGAAAGTTTCCGAGAGCCCGCAACTTATTACCAGCAAAGCCATATTATGAGCGACCTGGATGCCACGTATAATGATTTTAAGCTGATCCGTAATATATATGGGCAGGTGCCGGGCGGTATGTACGGCGCCGACGAAAACGCGCGCAAAGGTTATACCGACCCCCGGCAGGCCATCGAAACCTGCGGCATGGTGGAGCAAATGACATCGGATGAATTTTTGCTGCAATTTACCGGCGATACTTTTTGGGCCGATAACTGCGAGGATGTAGCTTTTAACACTTTCCCGGCGGCGTTTACGCCCGACTATAAAGCATTGCGCTACTTAACAGCGCCAAATATGGTCATCAGCGATAGCAAGAACCATTCGCCCGGTATTGCCAATGAGGGGCCTTTTTTGGCGATGAACCCTTTCAGCAGTCGCTGCTGCCAGCACAACCATTCGGCAGGCTGGGTTTATTATGCCGAAAACAGCTGGATGGCAACCCCAGACAATGGGCTTGCCGCGCAGTTATATACCGGGGGCGAAGTGACAGCAAAAGTGGGCAATGGCAGTTTGGTAAAGATTACTGAGCATACCCATTATCCTTTCCGCGATGCGGTTAGTTTTACCATAAACACACTTAAGGCAACGAATTTCCCGATATACCTGCGTGTGCCGGCCTGGTGTGCTAAGGCGAGCGTAAGCGTTAACGGCAGGACGATCCCTGTTAACGCGACACCCGACGGTTACATCAAACTATCCAACAAATGGAAAAATGGCGACCGTATAGCCCTCAAATTGCCTATGAAAATACAAGTAAGGGAATGGGATCAAAATAAAAATAGCGTGAGCGTAAACTATGGCCCGCTTACTTTCTCCTTAAAAATTGCGGAGAACTATGTGAAAATAAATGGGAAGACCGCGGTACAGGGGGATTCGGGCTGGCAGGCAAATGCCGATCAATCCAAATGGCCGGCTTATGATATATTGCCTGCCTCAACCTGGAATTATGGGCTATTGCTTGATAAAGAACATCCTGAAACATCATTCAGCATCATAAATAAACCGTGGCCAAAAGATAATAACCCTTTTACAAATGCGAATGCGCCGATACAGTTAATGGCAAAGGGAAAACAAATTACCGGTTGGACAATAGATCAATATGGCTTGTGCGCCGTTTTACCGCAAAGCCCGGTAGTGACCAATGAACCCCGAACGACATTAACATTAGTGCCGATGGGCGGTGCACGGTTAAGAATATCGGCGTTCCCGGTTATAAAACAGTAGCATGTAATATTTAGGATGCATAGTAATTTATGACAGCTGGCTTTAAAGGAATGTTTACATTAGCATATTCGTGTTTACAGGTACATACATTCCAACGTTTAATCGGGTAAGTATGTATAATATTAACAAAAAGTTGTATTATCCTGATTTAAATGCCCTAATAGGCTGTTTTGTTGGTAAAACGATAAATTGATGCTATATTAGATTATTATTAAAAAATAAACGTAAATTATAGATCCACAATTAAATGATAAAGAAAAGATTATCAATAGTTGATATTGCAAACAAACTAAACATTTCAAAGACCACCGTGTCATTTATTTTGAATGGCAGGGCTAAGGAAAAAAGGATAAGCGAAGAGTTAGTTGAGCGTGTAATAAAATTTGTTGAAGAAGTTGGATACAAGCCAAATTCTTTGGCCAAAAGTTTACGAACCGGCAAATCGAACATTATTGGTTTGATGGTTGAAAACATATCAGATCATTTTTTTGCAAATATTGCAAGGTATATTGAGGACCGCGCCTACAAAAACGGGTATAAAATTATTTATTGCAGTACCGATAATGATGCCGCCAAAACCAAGGATCTGATAGCCATGTTTCGCGACAGGCATGTGGACGGCTACATAATTGCCCCGCCCGTAGGTGTTGAAGATGATATTGCCGAATTGATAAAAGATGAACTGCCGGTAGTGTTGTTTGACAGGTATTTCCCCAATATTGAATCGAGCTATGTGGTGACTGATAATATGTACGGCACCTATAATGCTACCCAGTATTTGATAGACCAGGGGTATAAAAAAATTGCCTTTATTACTTTCTCCTCGCACCAAACCCAAATGCAAGCGCGTATGGATGGCTATGAAAAGGCATTGAAGGAAAATAACCTTAAACCGCATATAAAAGAGGTGGTTTTTAACCAGGACGCCCAATACATAATTGAACCTATAACTGATTTTTTGAAGAAGAATACCGATTTTGACGCCATACTTTTTGGTACCAACAGGATAGGTGTTTGCGGATTGAAAGTGATCAGTAACCTGGGTATAAAAGTGCCGGATGATGTAGCAGTTATCTCGTTCGATGATTATGATGTTTTTGAATTGTATTCGCCATCAATAACAGCCATAGCCCAGCCGATAGAAGAAATTGCCGACAACGTGATCACCATTTTGCTGAACAAGCTAAATACCACTGCGCCAAACCGGAAAAACCAGCAAATTACATTACATACCGAATTAAAGCTAAGGGGGTCATCGTCGGTGCATAAGCCGCTGGCGGTAGCTAAATAAATATTGCTGCCCTTTTTACAGTGATGGTAATGTCATGTAATTGCCTTTAATAAAATGTTCATACATTAGCTTTCGTTAATTTGATAGCTATGAAGTTTAGGCAATATCTACCGGCAATTCTCTTTTTACTGGCGTTCCCTGTTTCATTTTCTTATGGCCAGGTTAGTATTCCTGTATTTGGTAAACAGGTGATTTTAAACGGCTACACCAAAGCCATCAGCGGCGAAACCATTTCTTATTTTTCGGTTTATCCCGACTACGCGAAAGACGCCCTGCTTACCCGCGCCAGCGATGGGAAAAAGGTAATTGAATGGGAAACCGCTCCGGTACCCGAAAACACCAAAGGCCCTTATGTTTATTTTAGCTGGATAGCAGCACACTCCACCGGCACCAATTCGGGCGATAGGCATTTCGACCTGTATATTAATGATACCTATGTGCTTACGTTTACCACGCTACCCAAAAATTATCCCCCGTATTGGGCATTTAGCGGAGCAGATAGCACCAAACTTGTTTTTGAGCTAAAAACCCGCGATGGCGCCGCCGACGCACATGGCTTCGCCTATTTGCGTGTACCACTGTCAAAATATAAAAAAGGCGAACCGCTAAAATTAAAAGTAGTGGGCCAGGCTCAAAACAGCCAGGACTGGTACATGACCTTTAAGTATACTTTTGAGGAAAAGGTTGATGTAACTGCGCCACCGTTTATCTTAAAAACGCAATATCCCGAGCGGCCACTGGTGATTACCGTCCTTCATTTTGGCGGGCCGCAAAAAATAACGATGGCTGCTAATACCCATCTGAGAAAGCAATTTATACTGCACAACGGTATCAATAGTTTTGAATTACCGGTACCTGTTTTCGATAATAAAGATACCGGTTACTATTCGGTTTATGAGCATATTGGCAAACGGGTATTTCACCAGGACCTTACCTTATTGCCTATAAAACGCCGCGAGATATACCTCGTGCATAATTCGCACAATGATATAGGTTATTCGGACATACAGGAAAATGTAGAGAAACTACAAGATAAAAACATACGCGATGCGCTGAGGCAGATCGATAAAACAAGGGATTACCCCGAGGGCAGCAAGTTTGTTTGGAACATAGAATCGTTATGGGCGGTGGAGAACTTTTTGAACAGTTGCACGCCGGCGGAAAAGGAAGCCTTTTTAAACGCGGTACGGAATAAGCAGATCGGCCTTTCGGCCATGTATGCCAATATACTTTCAGGCTTATGCACACCCGAGGAAATGAACTGGATAACGCTTTATGCCGATAGTCTGCGCAGAACCTACAACCTGCCTATAAACACCGCCATGATGACCGATGTACCCGGCCTTAACTGGAGCATGGTACACGCGCTGGCTTCAAATGGCGTGCGCTATTTTTCGGATGGGATAAACTATGTGAACGGTATGGCCGATATGGGCGACCGCATTGGCTATAGTTTAAAGGCACAGGGCGATAAGCCTTTTTGGTGGAAGTCGTCATCGGGAAAGGACAGTATCTTGTTTTGGGTAGCAGGTAAGGGCTATTCATCATGGCATGGCACGTCGGAGGGCGGGGTTTTTGAGCGCGGCCCTAAAAAGATAGCCGATTACATGGCGGAACTGGATGCAAAAGGTTATCCCTATTCCATGGTACAATGGCGGTATAATATTGTGGCAGACAATGGCCCGGTTGACAGTACCATTAGCGATTTTGTAAAGCAGTGGAACCAAAAATATGAATCACCTAAACTGGTATTGACCAACGTAGGCGATATGTTCGAGGCGTTTGAGAAGAAATATGGCAAGGACATCCCTGTACTGTCCGGCGATTTCACGCCTTATTGGGAGGATGGCGCGTATTCGACCGCCAAAGAAGAGGCGGAAAATCGCCTGTTAAGCGAGAAAATATTGCAACTGGAGAACATCGCGAAGCAGCAAAATAAAACCATAAACCCGCACTGGCTGTACGAAGCTAAACGCGATGTGGTAATGTTCCATGAACATACCTGGGGGGCATTCAACAGCATATCGGAACCCGACGCGCCTTTTGTGGCGCACCAATGGAATTATAAAAAGCGCTTTGTTGATTCTGCAAAAATATATACCGATAGGATAGAGGCGGCGCTCTTCCCGCCGATTGAGCATCCCACGAAAATAGTGGTGTACAACAGCCTGCCCTGGAGCAGAAGCGACTATGTGGAAACTTCATGGCCGGAAGGCTTACAAGGCAATACCCTGGAAGACCAGGATGGCAACTTTGTACAGGTACAAAAACTGGCAAATGGCAAAATAGCCTTTATTGCGACCAATGTACCTTCGGGTGGCGAAACCACATATCACAATGGGCCAATGATAAAAAGAGTACCGCCAGTTTTAAATTTTACCACTTATGCTATTGATAAGCAAACAGGCAGCATAGATCATTTAGATGCCTTAGGCAGGCAATGGGCCGATAGCTCAGTTTATAAAGGGATAGGGCAGGCTTTATATGTAAAAGGATTAGACCCCGCCAACCACACCTTTAGCATGGTGAAAAATGAGACATGGGATAACGGCCCGGTGGTATACAAGCAAAAGATAACCGGGACAATGGACGGCACTAACGAGGTGGATTACGAAATTACCCGGTTCCTGAATCTTGACTATATGCAGGTTGCTGTCACTATTAATAAAAAAGCCATCCGTAATAAGGAGTCTATCCACATTGCCTTCCCTTTCCTACTTAATAACCCCGAAGTGAAAATAGGGATAGACAACAGCTATATCACCCCCGAAAAAGGCCAGATACCCGGCTCGAACCGCGATTTTTATTCGGTGCAGCGCTGGCTGGATATATCAAACAAAGATTATGGGGTAACCATATCATCGCCCGAAAGCGCATTGTACGAGGTAGGAGATTTGGTGAATGAAGAGGAAGTAAATAACGGCACCAAGCTTTGGCGGACCGAAAACCATTCATCGGCAACCGTTTTTGCTTATGTAATGAACAACTACTGGCACACCAACTCCAAAGCCGAACAGGATGGTAGGGTTACCTTTAACTTCGTATTGCATTTTCATAAAGCATTTGATCTGAAGGATGCCCAAAAGTTAGGCGCGGAGGTTACGCAACCCCTACTTGTTTACGTGGAATAAATGCAACTTGGGTTTACACAAGTTTACACATTCACATAGGGATAATATTTAATATGCTCATTATGAGCAAGTTGTGCAATATACGTGTAAACCTAAAGTATACATCATATGCTAATTAGATAATGAACTGTATTACAGTATATTATATTAATTTAACTTAGTTTTCAGCATTTCCTTGCCACCATTTTCCCATTCATCCTTCAAAATACTCAGGATAATGGAATTGCGGCGTGTCCCGTCTTCAAGCGGCATATTGCTTCGTAGTATGCCATCAACCTGGCAGCCCAGGCTTTTCATGGCGGCTATGCTTCGGGCGTTGTTGGCATCGGCGCGGAATTCAACGCGTTCCATACCCAGTTTTTCGAAGGCAAATTGCAGCATTAAAAACTTGCAATGCTTATTTAAGCCTGTCCCCCGGAATTTTTCGCCATACCAGGTATAGCCTAATTGCAGCATTTGGTTTTGCGGTTGTATATCGTAAAAACGGGTGCAGCCGGCACATTCACCGGTTTTTTTATCGAAAATAATAAATGGATATTCCCGGCCCTCAACCCTTGCAATAAGTGTGCTGTTTACATAATCCCTTATCCCCTCGGCGCCTTTTGGGCGCGATACGGAATATTTCCAGGTGTCGGGTTCATTTATGGCGTACGGCACAAATAATTCGGCATCGTTTGCATGTAACGGCCTTAAAAATGCACGTTCGTCTTCCAGTATATACTCAGCTTCGGGGTTGAAAGGTATTATCATTTGCGTGATCAAATAGCATGAATAGTGATAGCGGTAAAAGTATTTTAAAATGTTTTCATTCCCAAATCGTCTGTATGGGTAAAAGCCTCACCCTGCCCTCTCCAAAGGAGAGGGTTTTAAAATTAATTTCAAGTCCCTCTCCTTTGGAGAGGGATTTAGGGTGAGGCTATGACGCTATTTTACTATTTTTGCCACAATTAATAAATATGTGCCTGTCACTTATCTGATCAGCCTTATATGGAAAAACAAACAAACCAGTCTAAAATTAACGCTCCGAAAAAGCCGGGTATTTTCAACCTGCTTAAGCCTTATATGGGGCTGGTGATATTTTTGGTGATATTCGCCCTGCTGGGCAATGGCATAAATTTATTATTGCCGCACTTTATCTCTAATGGCATCGATGCTTTTACCCACAAACATTTTGATTACAGGGCCGTAATTACGCAGTTTTTAGGAGCTGTTGCCGCCATATTTGTTTTTACGTATTTGCAAAGTATCA
>Ga0206882_1137_pt1 | contig 12598 bp, 11 predicted proteins | sample Alteio_BWOrgCont_4_FD_152908 | JGI IMG/M metagenome (GOLD analysis project Ga0206882, IMG submission 152908) | Enriched cells from forest soil in Barre Woods Harvard Forest LTER site, Petersham, Massachusetts, United States -... | ecosystem: Environmental > Terrestrial > Soil > Temperate forest > O...
GTAACGTTACCTGGCTTACTTGGCAGCACTGCACACGCCGCCGCCGCTGCGCCGCCAAAACCTACCGACCTGGAAACATCAATGATGAACTCCATTAACACGGCATGGACATTGGTAGCTGCGTTCCTTGTATTTGGTATGCAAGCAGGTTTCGTAATGCTCGAAGCAGGTTTTGCGCGTAAACGCGAAACAGTGAACGTGTTGATGGAATGTATGTTTGATACCTGCCTTTGCGGTATCTTATTTTACGCCATTGGTTATGCTTTCATGTTTGGCTGGGGTAATGGTTTCATTGGATGGCATGGCGATCCGGCTGCTAAAGTTGCCGGCTCATGGTTCTTCCTGCAAAATATACCTGCAACATATGGTGGTACCGGTATCCCTGTAATTGCTCACTGGATATTCCAGTATGCATTTGCCGATACCTGTTCAACTATTGTATCAGGCGCTATGATAGGCCGTACCAGTTTCCGTGGCGATATTCTTTACAGTATCGGTATTACAGGTTTTATATATCCAATTATCGGCCACTGGGCCTGGGGTCCTGATGGCTGGTTAGCCGTAATGGGTACTGCCGGAAATTTCTTCGCTTCATTAGGCCAGGGTTTCCGCGATTTTGCGGGTTCAACCGTAGTACACACCATTGGAGGGGTGGCCTCGCTGGCAGGCGCTATTGTGTTGGGGCCACGGCTCGGCAGAATATTTGCACGAGATGATAAAGAAAAAGGCGGTATGCCGGCAGGGCATAACATGCTGATGGCGGCTGTTGGTACGTTCATCCTATGGTTTGGCTGGTATGGGTTTAACCCGGGCAGCTCGCTTTCAGCAATGGATGCACAAGGTATTGGCCGTATTGCTACCAATACAACGCTTGCGGCTTGTTCGGGCGGTATGGTGGCCATGTTGCTTGCACTATGGGTAGGTAATACCAAAGGCAAATTCGACTTAGGTTTTACATTAAATGGTGTTTTAGCAGGTCTTGTTGCTATCACTTGTCCTTGTTACTGGGTTAGCCCGCTTGGCGCAACCTTACTTGGCGGTGTTGCCGGTATAGTAGTATTTGGTGGCATGTATTTATTTGAGTGGTTGCGTATTGACGATCCGGTAGGTGCGGTTTCAGTACACGGATTAGCCGGTATCTGGGGTACATTATCTTTAGGTTTGTTTGCTTCGGGTCAATACGGCGTTACCGGCCCGACAGGCGCCGATAACTCAGCACCTGTGACCGGCGTATTTTACGGTGGCAAATGGGATGTATTTGAAGCACAGGCCATAGGCACATTTACAATTGCCATTGCAGTATTCGTAGTAACATTTATTATGATGTATGTTATTAATAAATTACCACACCCATGGAGGTTGCGTGTTGAAGAACATGGCGAACTTGGTATTGGTGGCCTGGATGTGTTCGATCACGGTATCGAAGTTTATCCGGCACAAGACGATGATATAAGCATAAGCGGTTTGTTTGAAAAAACGGCCTCTGTAACAGCATAAATATCATATCAAAACCCTGTACGGTCGCCATAAACCGTGCAGGGTTTTAATACTTCCTGTTTTTATAAAAATTATCATTCATCCTATCAAAATGATAGGAATAAGGCCCTTTTGTTTCATTTATAGCTGACTTTTATTTATAAATCGTTGAAAATAAGCTACTTGTTTTCAAATCGATAATAGTGGCATCTGTTTGGTACGGGATGCTGCAAAATCATAAGATGTACCAGTTTTTTAAAAATCAAACCCACAACTATTTTTTTAACCTATTAACAATTACTTACATGAAAAAGAAATTTTTACTTTTATTATTAGTCACGTCGGCGTTTAGTTACGCGTCGAAAGCCCAGGACACGGTTAAAACCACCGCCGATGCCCCCCTGGTGTTATTCGGATCAGTTGATACTTATTACAAATATGATTTTTCGGGCCGTAATGAAATTGGCTTCCCATCAGCCGGTTATACTTATTACGGAAACGAGCAAAATTCACTTTCAATAGGCATGGTGGATGTTGGCCTGAAGAAAAAAGTTGGTAAAGCGTCATTTGTTGGCGAGTTATCATTCGGCCCGCGCAGTGATGCATCTTTGGTTACCCCAAGCAACCACATTGAAAACTTATATGTTGGTTATGATGTAACTGATAAGCTGAACTTTACCGCCGGTTTCATGTCTACCTTTATCGGTTACGAAGTAATTTCTCCGACAGGAAACTTTAACTATTCAACTTCGTATTTATTCTCATACGGCCCATTCCAAAATGCAGGCTTCAAAGCTACTTATGCTTTTAGTGATAAAGTAAGCTTGATGGCAGGTGTTTTTAACGATGAGTGGAACGTTTACCAATCTGTAGCCAGGGTAAATGCTTTCGGTGCACAATTAACCGTTACCCCTGTAAAAAACTGGACAGCATACCTTAACTTTTTAACCAGCCCAACTTCGGGTACAGTAGAAGATATAACAACTGCTTACCAAATAACCGACGCCTTTAAATTGGGCTTAAACGGTGCTAACAAATCCGGCTCCGGAACTGCAAACTACCAGGGCGTAGCCATATATCCGCAGATAGCGCTTTCAAAAGCGGTAACCTTTGGTTTAAGGGGCGAACTTTTCAAAATAAAGGCCGCCGGGACTGAACCAAGTTCAAAGTTTACTGCCATAACCGCATCTTTCAATATAAAATCGGGCCCGCTAACTTTTATTCCTGAGATCAGGTTTGATAGCGGTAACTCGGATGCATTTATTGATGGAGCAGGCAATTACACTGTAAAATCAGCTACTCAATTCTTAATGGCTGCTGTTTACGCGTTTTAACTTAACGGTCATAATTATTTTATTTGAAAGCCGCCCCGATAATCCGGGGCGGCTTTTTTATCTTTATAACATGAAAAAAATATTTATTGCTTTAATGGGTGTTGTATTATTTGCCAACGCTGCACTGGCACAAAAGGAACTGTTATCATTTAATGAGCAAAATAAATATATGTATTACCAGGTGGTTGATATGCCCGGTTTAAGCGTAGATACCCTGCAGGCAAGGGCTTTGAATTTTTTAAAAATAGCTTACCCGAAAGCTAAAATAACCCAGGATAAGGCAAACAATAGCATTGGCGGTAGTGGAAAATTCCTGGTAGTAAGTGGTATTACGCTTGTAAAACACCAGGATGGTGAAATGACTTTTACATTTGCAATTGAATGTAAAGATCAAAAATATAGGTATTGGCTAACTGATTTTACATTTACGCCTTTCAAAACAGACCGGTATGGTAATGCTGTACCTGTATTAGGTATTGAAATCCCGCTCGAAACCGGTACAACAAAGCTGGATAAAAAGCAATTGGATAATTATCTCAGTCAATCCGGATTTTTCAGTAAGCAATTTGGCGATAAATTAAAACAATATATGATCAATGCCCCAACGCTGCCAGCAAAGGACCCGGCCAAAAAAGTGATCTCCACAAAGAATTGGTAATAACCATTTTAACATAACCATAACAAAATACCCCGTAATTTATACCACCTTTTTTATTGCGTTAAGTTCAGCAAAAAACCGCAATGTTAAATAATGTTAAATTGCGCTGTTTAATGGCCTTTATACAAACTATAATTGATGTTTAAGCGTTTTATTTGAAATTTAATTTCAAAAACTATGCTTATCTCAAAATTTGATTTGTACAAGTCTGAGTGGCTCGAGCTTGTATTTGACGACCGTAACAAAGCCTATGGCGCTTATGAACTAAGGCAACATTATTCGCGCACTATGGTTAATGTTATGGTTGCAGTTTTTTTAACTATAGCAGCTATTGGCGTTGCTATGCGGGTGTTAACTAAACCGGTTGTATTACACACGCCCACCGAAGTAGTAACCCCAGTAGTATTGCATCCTTATGTAATGCCCCCTCACGTAGCGCCAGCCAAGCCGGCACATGTAAGGCCACCAGCTGCAACTACACCTCACGTACTTCGCCCTTTCGTGGTTTCGCCGACACCTACTACTATTGAACCGCCAAAACCAAGTGAAATAACAGGCCCCACAGGCCCGGCTGTAACACCCGGCGAAACAGGCATTGACCCAGGATTGGAGGGCCCCGTTAACGGTACAGGAACAAACGCAGCCCCGGGCCCCGATGTAGTATACTCCCCATCGGGAATTGAACGCATGCCCGAACCTTATGGCGGCGCATCGGCCTGGAGCAAATTTTTGAATAAACATTTAAAGTACCCCGATATGGCTATTGATGCACGTATGAGCGGGAAAGTTTGGGTAAGTTTTATTGTTGAAAAAGACGGGCATTTATCAAACATTGTGGTTGACCGCGGCGCCGGTTACGGTATGGATGAAGAAGCCCTGCGTGTATTAAAACTGGCGCCCGCCTGGAAACCAGGCATACAAAATGGCCAGCCGGTACGCGTAAAATATAATATCCCCATAAATTTTCAGTTAGGTGATGATAATTAAGCTGCCGGGACATATATGGGTTTGAAGGTTAAAGATTGAGGAGATAACGCATAAGATAATCTTTAGGTTTAAACCAAAGGACAAAGATGGGGGGGCAAGCCCTCGTTTTTGTCCTTTTTTGTTTTATGAATAAAGTTCCTGCATTCAGCTTTAAGCTTTCTGCTTTTGGCTTTTTTTCCTAATTTTGCGCATCCTTTCAAAATAAACAATAACACATTGGAGCACCTGCAATTAACCACTGTTGAAACCGCCAAAGATCTAGGCTTACTACCCGAAGAATTTGAACGTATAAAAGAAATATTAGGGCGCGTGCCCAACTTTACCGAACTGTCTATTTTCTCGGTAATGTGGAGCGAACACTGCTCATACAAAAATTCTATCACCTGGCTAAAAACCCTGCCAAAGGATGGCCCTCGTATGCTGGCTAAAGCGGGCGAAGAAAATGCAGGTTTGGTTGATTTGGGCGACGGCATAGGCTGTGCTTTTAAAATTGAATCGCACAATCACCCGTCGGCATTGGAGCCTTACCAGGGCGCTGCAACAGGCGTAGGCGGTATCAACCGCGATATATTTACCATGGGCGCAAGGCCTATAGCGCAATTAAACTCATTGCGTTTTGGGTCGCTCGAACTCGATCGCACCAAATGGTTGGTTAAGGGTGTGGTAAAGGGCATTAGTCATTACGGCAATGCTTTTGGTATACCAACCGTTGGCGGCGAATTATTTTTTGATGAATGCTACAATGTTAACCCACTGGTTAACGCGTTTTCGGCAGGCATAGTTAAAGCCGGTGAGACGGTGTCGGCCACGTCATACGGCGTTGGCAACCCGGTTTACATAGTAGGCTCGGCAACCGGTAAGGATGGCATACATGGCGCGGCATTCGCATCGAAAGATATTACCGAAGATTCGGTAAATGATTTGCCTGCGGTGCAGGTAGGCGATCCTTTCCAGGAAAAACTATTGCTGGAAGCAACGCTTGAAGTTATAAAAACCGGTGCTGTTGTAGGTATGCAGGATATGGGTGCGGCGGGCATCATCTGCTCCAACTCCGAGATGTCCGCGAAGGGCGAGCACGGTATGCGTATTTACCTTGACATGGTACCAACCCGCCAGGAAAATATGAAGCCTTTTGAGATATTGCTGTCCGAATCGCAGGAGCGTATGCTTATTGTGGTACATAAAGGCCGCGAAGCTGAAGTAGAAGCCGTTTTTGATAAATGGGATTTGAATTGCGCCATTATTGGCGAAGTAACCGATACGCAACGCCTGGAGTACTTTATGAACGGCGAACTGGTTGCAGATGTACCTGCTGACGACCTTGTTTTAGGTGGCGGGGCACCCGTTTACCAACGCGAGTATAAAGAACCGGCATATTTTAAAGAGAATCAAAAATTTAATATAGATAGCGTACCCGAGCCTGCCGACCTGGTAGCGGTTGCCGAACATTTGTTATCGCACCCAAATATCGCATCGAAACGTTGGGTAACCGACCAATATGACTCGATGGTAGGTGTTTCCACCATGACTACCAACCGCCCCAGCGATGCGGCTGTGTTAGCCGTTATGGGTACCGATAAAGCCATTGTAATAACCGTTGATTGTAACTCACGCTATGTATATGCCGACCCGCAAAAGGGTTGCGCTATTGCCGTGGCCGAGGCCGCGCGTAATATCACCTGTGCAGGCGGCGAACCGGTTGCCATAACCAACTGTTTAAATTTTGGTAACCCCTACAAACCGGAGGTTTACTGGCAGTTTGTTAGCGCCATAAAAGGTATGAGCGAAGCTTGTACCAAGTTTGAAACCCCGGTTACAGGTGGTAACGTTAGCTTTTACAACCAATCGCCCGATGGCGGCTCTGTTTTTCCAACACCAACTATTGGGATGTTGGGTGTAATGTATGATATGGAAACTTTGATGACGTCCGATTTTAAATCGCCTGGCGATTTGATTTACCTGGTGGGCGAATCACAGAACGACATCGCCTCGTCGCAATACCTTGCATCATGGCATAAAATACTGGCCGCCCCGGCGCCTTATTTTGACCTGGACAAGGAATACGCCATGCACCAGGTGATAAAGGAACTGATCAAACATAAAGTGATACAATCGGCCCATGACGTGGCTGATGGTGGTTTATATGTAACACTGGTTGAATCGGCTATGCCTAACAAACTGGGCTTTGATATTGAAACCGACAGCGCGATACGCAAGGATGCCTTTTTATTTGGCGAAGCACAGGGCAGGGTAGTAGTAAGTATTGCACCGGACGACCAGGAACGCTTTATTGAAATGATGGCCACCAGCGAAGTTGAATTTAGTTTGCTGGGAACCGTAAACGATGGCTTTTTAAATGTCGACGAAGAATTATTTGGCCACGTAACCGACCTGAAAATGGTTTATGACAATGTGCTGCATAATATTTTAGGTGAATAATGCTTAAACTGAACCGGGTACATCATATAGCCATTATTTGTACCGATTATGAACGGTCGAAACGGCTTTATACAGAAATACTCGGTTTAAAAATATTACGCGAAGTTTATCGCGAACAAAGACAATCATACAAGCTCGACCTGGAAATTGCGGGGCAATACCAGGTGGAGCTTTTTTCATTCCCATCCCCGGCGCCACGCCCATCGCGCCCCGAAGCTGCCGGCCTGCGCCATTTAGCTTTTGAGGTTGATGATATTGATGGGGCGGTGGCCCATATCAAAACTTATGGAATTGCCGTTGAGCCAATACGTGTTGATGAATTCACCGGCAAGCGCTACACCTTTTTTGCCGACCCGGATGGCTTGCCTATTGAGTTTGTAGAGAAATAGCGATGGGCGGGATATTCCAATTCAAACAATTCTCAGTCGACCAAACCGGATGCGCCATGAAGATAAATACTGATGGGGTATTACTTGGCGCTTTGGCGGAGGTGGATGAACCAAAAGATATATTGGACATAGGCACCGGCACCGGCGTAATTGCATTGATATTGGCGCAACGGTTTCCATTAGCTAAAATTGATGCGGTAGAGATCGACAGAACAGCAGCGCAAACTGCCGGAAGGAATTTTGAGAATTCACCATGTGCAGAACGGTTAAATATTTTTCCTTCGGATTTTAAAGGTTTTTTAACTGAAAATTCAGATAGGAAATACGATTTGATTGTATCCAATCCGCCTTTTCATTTAAACTCCCTGCAATCGCCGAAGGCTAAAATAGCATTGGCAAAACATGCGGGGGAAAACTTTTTTGAAGGGTTGATTGAAGAAATTGCTATGCATCTCACTAAAGCTGGCTTATGCTGGTTGATATTGCCTTTACAGGTGGCGGACCTGGTTAAAGAGTTAGCTTCTATTAATAATTTATTTTTAAAGAAAGTTATTACATTGTATTCATTTGAGAATTCAGTAGCTCATCGCGAAATTTTATGTTTTAGCTTAAAACAATATAAACTAGAAAGTAGTAAATTCGTGATTTACGAATCGGTTGGCAATTATTCAGCTGGCTATAAGCAACTTTTACAACCTTACTTTATAGCATTTTAATATGAAAATAGCCTCAATTATATTTACATATCTTTTGATATTACCAATTTTAATGTGTTTGTATATAGAATATGGTTATATATATGACAAAGCAATTGGATCAGAGTTGGCTTTTTTGTTAGAATTAAAAGTGCTTAGCCAAATCATTGGTTACCTATTGTTATTTGGGTTCTCGCTTTTTCTGACTATCAGAAAAAAATATTTGGAAAACATTGTTCTTTTTGGATGTTATATATTGTTTTTGATAACGTTTATGGTAGTATTTCAATATGGCGAAAAAAATAGGGCTTATTTCCGACACGCACTCTTTCCTGGACGAAGCCGTATTCAAACACTTCGACCAATGTGATGAAATATGGCATGCGGGAGATTTCGGCACAATAGAACTTGCTGACAAGCTTGCCGCCTTTAAGCCTTTACGCGGCGTGTACGGCAATATTGACGGCAAGGAAATAAGACAAACTTATCCGCTAAACCTGCGCTTTACATGCGAAGATGTTGATGTATGGATGACGCATATTGGGGGCTATCCGGATCATTATAATCAGGCGGTAAAACCCGAAATATATGCCCACCCGCCGCAATTATTTATTACGGGGCATTCGCATATTTTAAAAGTGATATACGATAAAAAGATCAGCTGCCTGCACTTAAACCCCGGCGCGGCCGGTAAACAGGGCTGGCATAAACAGCGCACCCTTATGCGGTTTAATATTGATGGAGATAAAATACTGGATATGCAAATAATCGAATTAAACGCTTAACGTGGGAAATCATATGGATGGCAGAATAGATTGGGTTATAGGGAAATTATCGCCCATAAAAAAATCCTGCCGGTTTTAAAACCAGCAGGATTTATATGCCATTAAAGTCTTTTTTCTGCTTATTTACCGGCAGCTTTTAATAAAGCAGCGTTGTTTTTTGCTATCTGGCTATCCTTAGGTTCAGCTGAACGGCTTCCCGGCTCCAGGTTAGTTGCATTTTTAAGGAACTGAACTTCTAATCTTGAAGTTGTTTTGTTCTTTCTATCTTTTCTTTTTAAACGTGTAACACCCATGATCTTGTAATTTTAATATTTTTAATATACTTGAGGTCGGGAGCGGATTCGAACCGCTGTAAAAGGTTTTGCAGACCTCTGCCTAGCCACTCGGCCACCCGACCAATTTTCAAGGTTGCAAAAATAGCAATTATTTATTGGATGCCAATTTTATTTGTACGATTTCCTGTTTATTTCTGAACAAAATATAGCAGTAGCTATGCCAACATTCAATGATTCGGCATTGCCACTGCGTGGTATGGTTACTGCATGTTGTACCAGCTTAATAATTTCGGGGCGTAAACCATTGCCTTCGTTTCCCATTATTACCAGGCCTTCGGCACCAAAATCAGTTTTATAAATATTAACCCCATCAAGCAACGCGCCGAATAAAGGCAGTTTTATTGTTGTTAAAAAGGCATCCAGTTTAGTATAGTATACATTAACGTGTGCAATGGAGCCCATGGTGGCCTGTACCACTTTGGGGTTATACACGTCAACTGTGTCGTCGGCGCAAATAATATGTTTTATCCCAAACCAATCGGCTGTGCGTATTATGGTACCCATATTGCCGGGGTCCTGTATGCCATCTAACACAATTGAAAACCTTTTTTGCAGGATATTCCTGTTTAAAACAGGCCATTCGGGTATTTTAACAAGGGCAATTATATCCTGCGGCGATTTTAATGTGCTTATTTTCTCCAGTTCATTTAATGAAATTTCATTAAAGTTCATTTTTCGGGATAATTTCAGCAATTTTGGTTCGATTGCTGATGTATGGTAAACAGCTTCTATTTGGTAGGCCGAATCAATAAATTCAATTACTGATCTGTAGCCTTCAACCAAAAACAAGCCATGTTCGGTTCGGAATTTTTTATGATGTAAGGACTTTAATAAACTGATTTGAGATTTTGAAAGCATATAGTACCCCGATTAGTTATCGCCTTACAATATTAAGTATTATCCTGGTTTTTATGCTCTCCAATTGTAGTATTACACGGAGGCTTAATGACCACCAGGCCCTTGTGCGCAAAATAACCATTAAGGGAATGGACAAGGAGTTTACGCCCCTTGCTGTAAATTATGTTGATAAAGAGCAGCAGCCCAATAATGTAATAAACCTGCAGATATATTACCTGTTCAGCAAAAACGGGAAAAAAGATATTGGCGAACCCCCCGCCATAGTGGACAGTGCCCTGGTTGAATATTCGCGCAGCCAAATAGAGAAATTTATACAGAACAAAGGCTATTTAAAGGCCAAAGTAACTGATACTATAAAAACAAAAAAGAAAAAGGCGGAGTTGATATTTACCACCGTTGAGGGCCCGCTGTTCAGGATACGGAAGTTTAGCGACAGCATCCCTGACAAAAAAGTAGAGAACCTGTACAAAAGGTCGAACGTTGTGTTTACCAACGTGGCGCCCGGCAAGCGCTTTGATACGGATAGCCTCGCTGCCGACCGTGAGGCGTTTTACCTGGTGATGAAACGTAATGGTTATTACGATTTTTACCGCCAGTACATCAGCTTTAATTATGATTCAACCTTTAATAAAGGGGTGGTTGATGTGCAGATGGTGATTGATAACCCCGAAGGCCGGTCGTCGCACCCCATCTATAAAATCAATAACACACTTATCACCATTTCAAACAGCCATGGCCGTACCCCGGGCAAGGCCGACACCATACAGGTTGATTCGCAGTTCAGGTTTGTTGATTTTTCGAATAAGTTTAAGCCGCACACAGTAACCGATTACATTTTTCAGAAAAAAGGGCAATTATATAATATCGATAACCAACAGTTAACAACAAACCGGCTATCGGAGTTAAACGTTTTCAGGAACGTGCCCAACCCTACTTATACCAAGCTTGCCGATAGTAGTAACCGGCTAAATACAAAAATTGATATTGTGCCGCTAAAACGGATGTCGGACCGCGTAGAGGGCGAGTTTCTGTTTGCCGCAGGGCGGTATGGCTATAACATAGGCAATACATTTACCGACCGTAATATTTTTAAAGGGGCTGCCATTTTACAGGTAAAACTTAATGAAAGTATCCTGTTCGACAATAACAACAACCTCACTACCCCCGGCGCTATTGAGAACCAGGATTTTAATGTGGGTTTAAACCTTATATACCCGCGTATTATTTCACCTTTTGATTTTGCCAAGCCGGGCAAATACGGGGTGCCGCATACCACCTTTAGCACCAATTATTCGCTGTTTTTTCAGAAAGGGCTGGTTGAGCGCCAAAGCTTTATCAACTCCATAACCTACGATTTTTTTGAAACGCCCGATAAACAGCATATTATAACGCCTATTGATATTGAATTTTCGCGGGGTATAATAAATCATGATGCCGATTCCTTGTTGCTGGCGCAAAAAAGAGACTCGTACGTGTACCTTATTGGGCGTACCATTTTTACAACGGGTAGCCAGTACAGTTATGTATTGAATGCAAATAAGCTTAATTCGTATACTAATTTTATTTATTTCAGGGGTAATCTTGATGTTGGCGGCAACTCACTCGCGCATATTAGTAATATACTGAATACGCCTAAAGATAGCTTTGGCGAGCGTACGCTTTTTGGTTACACTTTTGCCCAATACAGTAAAGCCGAGGTTGACCTGCGGTTTTATAAGAGCTTAGGCGGCGAGAGGCAATTAATATTCAGGACAGATGCCGGATTAGGCGTGCCCTACGGAAACAGCAGCCAGCTTATATTTGAAAAAGACTTTTATGCAGGCGGTTCGAACGATATGCGTGCATGGCTGCCGCGCACGCTGGGCCCGGGCCAGTTTAACCGGGCAAGTTATGGTACCGATACCACAGCAGCCAATACCCGGGCCAGGCTGCAGTATTTAGACCAGTTTGGCGAGATAAAATTGATAAGCAACCTGGAATACAGGTATAAGATATCGGATGATTTTTTCGGGTCGATATTAAAAGGGGCATTTTTTGTTGACGCAGGTAACGTTTGGCGGCTGCATAAAGTGGAAGAAGACCCGAACGACCCGCTGCATACGCCCATTGAAAACCCCGGCGGCCAATTCCAGCTGAGCACGCTGCCTCAATCAATCGCCATGGATATTGGTACTGGGCTACGGTTCGACCTGGGCTTTTTCGTATTCAGGTTTGATGTGGCCTTTAAATTTAAAGACCCGGAATTCCAGGGATCGGACCAATGGGTGCTGATAGATCATTTTAACGAATTATTCCACACCGGGCCGTTTAAACAAGCTTACCAGGCCGACAATAATGCCAACTATAACTTTATGCAGCTTAACTTTGGTATAGGAATGCCGTTTTAATTTCGGATTTCGAATGTTCGATTTCGAATTTATTGAATTTGCTGAGTTGTTTAATTTTCAATCTTCAAATCACCCTATTTACAAATCATTAGAAAATACTCTTCAACCCGTCGACAATACTCTGGAAAAATGTGGGGATGGTTAAATTATTGTGGTAGTTAAAAAACAGGAAGATAGCGAAAATGACAACAGCTATTATTATGAATCTTTTAAACATATAGGCCAGCAGTATTAGGCCCAATGGAATAGCCAGCA
>Ga0206882_1138_pt1 | contig 12453 bp, 10 predicted proteins | sample Alteio_BWOrgCont_4_FD_152908 | JGI IMG/M metagenome (GOLD analysis project Ga0206882, IMG submission 152908) | Enriched cells from forest soil in Barre Woods Harvard Forest LTER site, Petersham, Massachusetts, United States -... | ecosystem: Environmental > Terrestrial > Soil > Temperate forest > O...
AGGTCTTCCTCTTGGGTAACGATGACATGCGCCGCACCGGCTTCTTGGAGAGCCTTTCGCTTTGCGCTTGTCCGTGTTGCTGCGACCGGTATTGCCCCCATACTGTTACACAGTTGAATGGCAGCTAGTCCCACGCTGCTTGAAGCGGCAGGAATGATGACGTAGTCTCCTTTTTTAATCACAGCGATATCAATCAGGGCTCCGTAAGCTGTCAAGTACTGCATCCAAACAGCTGCGGCTTCAACAAAAGAAAGCGAGGAGGGATGTTTTACTACAAACTGAAAAGGCACTGTTGCGATTTCCCCATAAACACCATATTTCCCCTGATCAATCGGAGGGACAATGCTAACAGCATCGCCAGGAGCCAGTCCATGCACTCCCGATCCAACGGCTTCGACAATGCCAGAAGCTTCATAACCCAATCGCGAAGGAAACCTCGGTTGAGCTAAATATGTTCCGGAGCGAAACATAGCTTCTGCTCGATTGAGTCCCAATGCCTTAACTTTGATGCGAACCTCCCCTGCTGCCGGTGGGGGGACATCGATGTTGTCAATCTGCAAAACTTCGGGGCCGCCAATTTTATGAAACTGAACAATCCGTGACATTTTTTCCCCCGGTAACAAGGTTTAGACAAGTTTTTTCCTGGAAAGACTATAAATATTCCTATGGCGTATCTCTCTATTTTTTTCAACATTTTCAAGTGCTTTTTTTGACAGGTTCCTTGACAATGACTATTCTGAGAAACCTTGAAATAAAGAGAATATTATGTGTATAAAGGCAGCGATTAAAGTTTTTTTTATCGCTCTTTCTTTAAACTACCTCTGTACAGGATGTGGGGAAGCACCTATCCCTCCTACTGTTCTCTGGAACACTCAAGAAATTTGCGGAAGGGACAAAGGTTCATCCACAGAACGCGAGAGTATTTATCGTGCTAAAATTCCTCAAAATTGGATCCGGCGCGACCCAGCTTCCGATGAGTCTATTGTGGATACAACCAAAGCTTTGTGCGAATTCGTGATCGCAGAAGAAACCGGACAGATTAGAATAACCATCCATAATTTCCCTTTTAATCAAATGCAAGATCGCATCCCTCCTGCGGCACAAATAGCAAGATGGAGGCGGCAGTTTGATAGCTTGGATGCTGCCACCCTAAGAATGACCCCACAAGCCTATGCAGGATTTGTCGGAATGAACTTTGAAGGCACAGGTATTTTAAAAGGACAAACAAACACAGTAATGGGATGGAGTATGCAGCTAGCGCCTGAGCACTATCAAAGTTTGTCTAAATCCAATTCGCTATCTGAACAAAAACAAAGGGAACAGATGCGGGCCGATTTTACCATTAAAGCCGTGGGGGATCCTTTACTGGTTGCCAAGCATAGGGATCAAATTGAGAAGTTCGCCCGCAGCTTTGAACTCATCCAAGAAATTCCCTTATAGAGGCACCAATCCCACTCTTCCTCAGAGGCTTCAGCCAAGCAGGTTGTTTCATTTCTGTCGAAGTCGGATACTAACCATACTCTTGAAAAATGTGCATAGGGAAAGGGATGCCGATATTGGAGTGTGATCTTGTATGAGGCTTCAGCGATCTCTTGCACAATGATTTTTTTAAAAGTTGAAAGATTGTTCCAATCTCTATCACGCGAGCATAATAAGTCACCTTCATGACCTATCTGAGCCTCGTTATCAGGCGGCATTATTAAGTTGCCTTCATGAGTTTTAAAGAGCAGGGTTTTTTCCTTAATGCTTATCGAAGTCCTCTTCTCTGACATACTCACAACTTGATTCTGAGTACAATCTACTAAAAGGCAATCGTATTCGAATTTTTGAAGCCTTTGGTGTTGAAGATCAAGATTGTGACATATTCTGGTCATTTTTATAGATTGCCCGCTTTTGCAGTTATCAAGCATCGGGTTTTCAATTAGCCGACCAGTTTTAGTATAAGTAGTTATCTTAAATGAATTCTCCCCATTATCCTCCACAATTACCTTTGCAACACTCCAGTGAAAATTTGCAAACCCTTCTTTTTCAAAAAAGAACGGAAGCCCATTAACCAGGATAGCTCGTCCGCAGGCACTTGATTCTTGGTATTCCACACATTTTTTTTCGGTCAAGTCGACTACCATCATAGCAAGGCGAAAAAAGGCTTCGCTCTTTAAAATTAAATCAAGAACTTTTACGGCTTGGACATAGTTAGTCTTGGCATTTGGAAGAACAGCACTTTCCCGCTCTAAAAAACTAGCATTCGCGCGCTTAGTTACTAATGTCCACAGATCTTGAACTTTTTTGTGATTTGAATTCAGCAATATGCTAAAACGCTTGCAGACGCACTCCATTCTAACTAAATCGCAACCCCCCAAAAAGTTCATGATCTCCAAAAGCACATCGCCTGGTAAAGAGCCCAAGTAATCTTTGCCAACAACTCGAGCTGAAGAGAGTGTGAAATTGGTGAGTGTGCTAGAAATCAAATTATAGGTCGAAGTAACCATAATCTTTCCTAAAGGTTAATTTTTAAAATATTGGGTGTAATACTTATGCCGTCTTTGCGAAGGAATTTTAGGCCATTTTAATTTTCAAAATAACGTATTTCTATCCAATAACTCTCGAAGCTTAGCTAAAGAAGATCTGTTGAAATATTTCGGATTTACTAAAAATGACTTACAGAAAATTAGGTTCTCTTGAAGAATTGGGGGTGTTGCTCTCCAAATATTAGCGCACTCCCAATTCTTCACAAGAACCACACTTTCTTTCCCATATTTTATTTTTTGATTGCGAACTTATTACAATTCGTCATACAATTTTGTTTATACTTGCAATAAAAATTAGCATGAAAATAAATCGTAATTTCTCATTCGCTTTCTTTTTTATTTTCTCATTAGTCTATTCCACCCCCAGTTTTGGGCTCCAATCTAACACCCAATCCAAAACGCCAATTATTATCTGCCTGAAAGGTACATGCTCATCAGGAAAATCCACTCTTATTAAATCTCTTGCGTTATTACGAGATGATTTAGAGGTTGTAGATGAAGATGCGCTTGTTCATGAAGCCTATCCTAAAGCTATCGCTCAAAGATTTCCTCTTGAATATGCATGTATTGCCGAAGCAATTGACAAGGAAAACATTTACCACTCACTACGAACAAAAGATATTATCTTTAAAAAAACCGCAACTCAAGTGGAATGCACCAATGCAAAAAAGTATATTACTGAGATTCAGGAAGAATTAAATGGTTCGCAAAATTTAACCTGGAAGCAGGGTGTTAGCCAAAACATAAGCGTGGAAGTGTTGAATAAAATTAAATTAGCCTTACAAAACAAGAAAAATGTTCTGCTAGATGCTTGGTACGTTAAGGCAGACCAGGTTCAAGCATTATTTCCAAAAACATCTATCATCCGCGTGATGCTATACTGTTCTTTGCCAGTTGCTTACGAAAGGCTTCTTAAGAGAAACAAAGAAGCCCTTGATCACGGAAACTTAGAAGAAAAAAGATTTTTAGGGCAACTCGTAGGTACTTTCTGTTCCCTCTATCAGTTAAGCAATCAACCTATTCAAGCAATTCAAAGTATTGATAGGTATAAATTGGATCAGATTTTTAATGCCATTCACGAGATGTTAACGGACGAAGATTCTCCTAAACCTATCTTTACCATGAAAGAACTTTCTCAATCGCAGCTTCAAAGCATTCAAACTGGCTTTTTACAACCATTTGATGACTGCAAATCTGAAAAATTATATATCAGTCCAAAAGAAAAGCAAGATCTTATTATCGATAATACTAGCATTGATATTCAAAAAGCTGTGCGGGCTATCGAAGAGATTTTGGATGGACAAAATTAATTTATTTGAAGGACATTGAGCAACATGGATTCTTTTAGATATTATACCGAAAGCGAGCGGCAACATAATTTTGAATCTGCTCATAAAAATTTAACACAAATATTCTCAAAATATCCATTCCCAGGTGAATTACAGGGATGTCCTTGCTGTACAGGCAACCATCTTGTAGACACTTCAAATGCTGACGCTTTCGACTCCTATCTTGGCAATTCAATTAATTTACTAGGAGATGAAAATGACTTCAAACACTACCTTCCTCTGTTACTTAACTTTGTTTATTTGGATCAAAAGAGCTATCGTAGTTTCGTTCTTATGGAAAGATTAAATTATATACAAGACTGGACACAAGAAGAGGCACAGGCAATTGATAATTGGTTTATCGCCTACCTGCAGTTCAAATATATAAACACTATTGAGAATCATATAAAGGAATCGCGTACAGAAGTCCAAAAATGGTTGGCTAGTACCAAATCTACAGAAAATTTCTGTTCGGATCTCCCATTTTCCATTTTTTTGGAACAGGAATATCTTGAGGAGATAAAACCTTTTTTGCATTCCAGTGTCATAGAAGATTTTTCCAACCTGCTCGATCTATGGCCGCAAAATGAATTAGATTTTATCGCCTTAGCATCTCGTCTAACAACATTTTATTTAAGCGTAGTGTCTGATTGCAAAAAGATTTTTCAATCAGACAAACTATTTGCGTGGCTCTTAAATGTTGAAAAATGCTTCGAAGACTATTTTTGGAAAACGTCGGATCCTCAACTGCAGCAATTATTTTCAGATGCATTAGAAATAATGAAAAACGCAAAAAATCGTTTTGACTTCTTGTGAACACTCTGCAAGTTGTTAAGCCTTCTGGGGCTATCTCCGACTAGATTTCCCGATCTTTTGCCTGCGTTTCCAGAAGCTGTTAAGAGGAAATTTGAGGCACTCACGGGAAAGCAAATTGAGGAGCCTAATCTTCGAAAATCTATACCCCATAAGCTTTGACCCCTATTACTTCAATCTTTTTGATAAATAGTCGCCGACTCGTTGGCAAGTCCATTGGGATGTTTGTCGTTTGCAAGAATAAGTAAGGGTTAGCAGAATTAGCGGCTCCTCTGGTATGGTTCAAGTAAGGTAACACATACTCTTATACCGTCCTTACGAGACCCAATTGTTTTTTTAACATAGAAGTTTGACAATTTAATTTTAGGGTTTTAAGTCATGTCTTTATCTAATGCTGTTGGAAGTTATAGTGGTTGTGATACTTCTCACTCGCAGATCGTTCAATTGGATTGTGATGCAGAGGAGGTGGAAGGCCGCCTGTGTCGGTTGGTCGGGGAAGTTCTTGTTAAAGCAGGGAAGAATATGCAGCTGCTCCAATTTGAGCAGATGGCATTGAAAAAAGAAAATACAGAATTGAAAAATCGGATCGTCCAATTGAAAATGGTTTATGTAGCTGAATGGCAAGCGACCTTGGAGGATTATAATGCAAAAATGAGTGTGGTGTCTGACAAAATTAGGGCCATAGTGGAAAGATTCAGATGGGTTAAGGAATATTTTGTCGACGCCGGCGGTCAACAGTTACTAGATAATGTGAAGAATTTTTATTCGTCAGGATTGAAAGAGAATTTTTACAGAGTTATGGGCGCAGTCCAAGTTAGGGAAGAAATGGATGCATGTCTCGCTGATAAGGGATGTGATTCAGTCTATGCAAAATGGTTGAAATTGACTTCTGAAAAAATTTGTGCCGAGTTAGTTGCTTATCCCGAATACCCGAACACTAATGGAGGAGCAGGCCAAGCAAGTGACCAAATATTAGACCAAAAACTAGGAGAAATCCCAACTCAAGGTTTGACAACAGCGATCGCTCATCAAACCGATCTTATGGTGCGTAAATTTGCTCGGCCGCGTGTAGGCAAATACCCGTCTCTGGAAAATGCCACAGCTATAATGGTAGCAGCTAACAGCACTTTAATCGAAGAGAAAGAGCTGATGATAAAGTTTCATTCTCGTAAAGTGCATGCGCTAAAGTGTTTGTTTACTTTTAAGTTTGCAGAGAACCTTGAAAAAGCTCGTGCGGCGTATGGCCTAACCGAAAAAAGCATTCACTCCACAGATAAATTTAGTCACGCAACTGATCCTCTGAGTGAACCTCTCCCTCTGACAGATGCGAAACTTAAACAGGCACGCGAAGGCTACATCGAAGAGGCGAAATTGATTCAGGGGCTTGTTAGGAGTCTTATTTCAACATTGGAAGCATTTATTGCCGACTATGAGTTGAATGATTAGTGAGTCGCCCTACGGGCTCTGATTTTTGTTTTGCACACCCACAGCTCCTTGCGTCGCTGTGGGCTATTTAACAGACGCCCTAGGCGGGCTTAGGGCTGTGCAAAACAATCGAGAAGTATAGTTTAAATATTGAATCGAGTCCAACCTAAACTGTGGGCAGCCCTAAGCCCGTCTAGGGCGTCTGTTAAATAGCCCACTGCGACGCAAGGAGCTGCGGGAAGGCATAAGAAGAGCCAGAGCCCGTAGGGCGACTCAAAATCGGGTTTTACCAACAAATTTATGTTTGCCGGCGTGCTAGCTGGGCTTAGGGCAGCTCACAGATACGACTAGAGTCTATCCTTTATTGTGAGGAATCTTAATTTGCTTAATCCGACTATAGAGCTCTGCGCCAGCTCCACTAAGAACAGAATAGGCTGCAAGGGCCAGAAAAGCAGTGGATACAAAACTTGCGGCATTTGATAAGTACTTATAGCCGCCACGAGCATCCTCTCCGTCACATTCATCTTTTACGCATTTTGCAAAGCTTTTAGAAGCCCAGCAGAGAGCTCGTAGCGGAAGTTTCACCACTCCAATTTCTATACTACCAAAGAAAGCATCAACCAAATCACTGTTTGGCTTCATGGGCAATACCGATACTTTTTCAGAGAGTCTGGGAGTGTTGTTTTGTTGCTGCTCATGTTTTTTTTCGTTACAAATTTTATGCCAAATCTGATTGCATGACGAAATTACTTCATCATTTTCTGAAATGTTTTTTTGACAAATAGTACAAATTGTAGTCTGATTCCCAATGTTATTTGAGACGGAAGTTAATGTCATTGGTCACCTAATATTAATTGTTTTGAAAATAATGAGTTCATGCCGCAATAGAGCGTATAATTAGCGACATGCATAACATAAATCACATTTTATTAAAATCTAAATCGCTAGAACAATGATTTCCCGCTAGAAGAAATAAAAGAGGCTAAGAAAATTCTTACTCAGCTGACCTCAAACCAGGCTTGAATTTCCTATTCCCGAGCTGCGAGCGACGGCGACGCCCGGATCGCCAACTGTTTGAAAAAAATGGATGGATACACGGATGCCGAGGTCGGTGCAACTCACGGCTATTCCGTATCCATCAGTATTCTCACTAACGCAGATCCAGGTGCGCAGGCCATTGTCTGGGCCCTCAGCTAGATAATTCTTTCCTGAACGGATCTTTTCCATGAACATTGTAACTATGGTATCTTTGAACCGGGCAACATGCGCACCTTTCGTTGCGTTTTTTTCTGTACTTTGCGCTTTAACTAACTCTAGCTTTCTCTCATAGGTATCATTATGGCTGGTCGCCATGCCTATACACTAGAAAAGCCACAATGGACACTATTATTTTATCTAAGCGTCTACTGCGCATGGAAAATACCCTTGTAGTAGATTGGACTGAAGAAAATGTTGCCTCCGTCTATACTACGAAAGACCGAAAATTTATTCAGATTAAGGGGAAATTTGTCGTTAGTTCGCCCGAGGAAGGCATATTCGTCAGATTCAAGAATGATATTCGTAGAAACGAAGAGAGATATCTTGAAAAAATACCTCCTCTGGAAATAGCAGCGGATAATTTTTTTGTAAAAAAGGGCTTTGAATCTAGAGTGTTGCGACAAATTTGCATCCAGGTCTTTAAAGGTTCTTACTTTATCACAACAGATGTTTTAAATGATGACACACCATCTCAATGGGAATGGAAAGTCAACAATTTCGATGACTACAAGGAGATCTGCATAGCTGATGAATATCAACTTAAGCCCTCCACCTAAGCGTTTAATCCCCATTACTTCAATCTTTTTAATAAATGGTCGCCGACCCGTAAAGCATTTGCTGTGACTGTCAGGGAAGGATTGACGGCTCCGATGCTAGGAAAGAAGCTTGTGTCTACCACATATAAGTTATCCAGTTCGTGCGCTTTGCAGTCGACGTCCAATACTGAATTTCTTGGGTCTTTTCCAAAGCGGCAAGTGCCAGCTTGATGCGCTACGCCGGCAATGGGGATGTTCGTTTTGAGGTAAAGGTTTCGCGGGATCAGATAGTCAGGATGCATGCCGAGATGATTAAGCATGGATTTGAGTTTTTCATAGAGTTTTTGTTTTGGCACTTGGTTATTTGGAGTATAAGTCAAGGTGATTTTTCCTTGTTTGCCGACTGTAATGCGATTGTTTGGATCAGGCAGGTCTTCTGTCGACAGCCAAAAGTCAACGGCATGCCGTGAAATGCCATCTAATAGCATCATGGGCATTAAGGCTGTTTCGATCGGTTTTTCCCCTTTATACATAGGCCCAAGGGATTTTCCAACCATCTGAATATTGCCCATTGGATAATCGAATCCCTTCATGCCGAAGTAAAAATCGTTTAAGGCGAGCGTCTTCTGGAAGTAGGTTAAATTAGGTTCTTTGGAGATGGCCAAAACAGCCTGGCTATTATGGAACATATAATGGCGCCCGACTTGATCGGATCCATTGGCAAGTCCATTGGGGTGCTTGTCATTGGCGGAAATAAGTAAAAGGTTAGCAGAATTGGCGGCTCCGCAGGAAACGACAACAATACTGCCTTTGAAGATTTCGTTTTTACCTTTTATTTCCACAACCACTTCATTGACAGTTTTGCCCGAAGTATCGGTATTGAGCTTGACTGCCTTGGCATTTGTTAGCAATGTGACATTGGAGTGCTCTAATGCAGGACGGACTCCTACCATTTCGGCATCAGCCTTTGCTTGAACCAAACAGGGAAATCCGTCGCACGTTTGGCAACGGATGCATCTGCTTGTAGGGGGATTTTGTTCATCCAGCATGATGGCGCAGGGGGCTGGAAAGGGATGATAGCCGGCGTTTTTAAGGTTGTCATAGAGTTGCCGGATGCGCGGTTCGTGCGAAACGGGAGGATATGGATAAGGCGCACTGGCAGGGGGTTCTGTGGGATCTATCCCACGTTCTCCATGGACGTAATACATTTTTTCAGCTTGGGTGTAATAAGGTTCCATTTCTTCATAACTGATTGGCCACGCCGGAGAAATGCCATCATAATGTTTCAACTCGCCAAAGTCCTCTTTACGTAGTCTGTAAAGGGCTGCTCCGTACATTTTGGTGGCGCCGCCCACAAAATAATGCGCCTGCGGCTGGAAGCTATTTCCTTCCTTATCATACCACGTGTCGGGAGAGATGTATCTGTTCTCCACAAACACGGCTTCGGGACTCCAATTCTCAATTTCGCGTTTGAACCAGCCGCCGCGTTCTAATAATAAAATGCGCTTTCCCGATGGGGCCAGATGGCGGGCAAGCGTTCCTCCGCCGGCACCGCTCCCAATGATGATCACATCATAATTTAAATCTAAATCCATATAACCCTACTTTTCTTTAGCTTCATCATCCCATTTAATCCGCGCAGCATCTGCACGGTCCAATATTTGGAGCGCTTGGGTATGGCTGAAATAGCCCCATGCCCATTCGATAAATGCTTCAACTTTCTGCCGGACAGTAGACAGTAAAGCCGCATGTACTCCAAGCCATGCTAGATAGGCAATGATTCCTTTAAGCTCGCGTCTTTTTTTTCCAATTTCGGCTACAGCGGCATTCCTGCCGATCATGGCCATAATCCCTTTATCATTGTATTTAAAGGGTGTCCGGGGCTTCCCTCCCATCTGCGCTAGGATATTGCGCGCAGCCCACTCTCCGCTTTGCTTTGCCACCGCGGCAAGCTGCGGCAAAGGTTTTCCTCCTGCGGCCAAATCTCCGATGACATAGAGATTAGGAAAGCCTTCTGCTGTCAAATCAGGCTGGATGCTTATTCTTCCTCCGTGCTCCTGAGGAAGTCCGCAATTATTGGCAAGCGGAACCGCCTTTAGCCCTCCTGCCCAAATGATGGTTCTGGTGAGAATTTTTTCTCCATTGGAGAGCAGCACGTGATCCAGAGCGACTTCTTTGACTAAAAGGCCGAGTTTTAATCGCACTCCTCGTTTCTTCAAAGCTTTGATTGCATACTCTTGAGAATTTTTCGAGAATGCTCCAAGAACGGTATGGCTGTGGTCAACCAAAAAGACGCGTGCTTTTTTGAGGGCAAGGTCGGAAAACTCTTTGGGCAAAGCGACATTGAGCATATCGGAAATAGCTCCGGCTGTTTCCGTACCGGTCGGCCCTGCTCCGACGACAACAAAATTAAGGGCTCCTTTTTCGATCAGCCGCGGTCTGCGGTCTGCATCCTCAAAAACAGCGAGAATGCGCGAGCGCAAGCGTTCGGCATCTACTAGGCTATAAAGGGGGAAACTATACTGTGCCGCTCCAATTGTATCGAAGAAGTTTACGGTAGAGCCTGCTGCTAAGACAAGATAATCGCCTTGATAGCTTTCTCCTTCTTCAGTCTTGACAATCTGGGTTTTTGGATCGACGGAGATTGCATGCGCCATTTTTATATCTATATTGGATTTTCCCGCAAAATAATGCCGAAAAGAGGTGGCGACATCACCTGACGAAAGTGCAGATGTTGCCACCTGATAAAGAAGAGGGGTAAATTCATGGTAGTTATTTTTATCGATGAGGGTGACATGAACATTGCCATTGCCTTTGCCATTAACAAGTTTGTCGGCACAGCTCATCCCGGCAAATCCCCCGCCCACAATAACCACGCGTTTTTGGTTCATTGCATGCTTCTTAAACATGGCCGATTTTCTCCCTTTCTATCAATCTCGGCGGTTCATGCTGCAACACATATTTTCCATACTGATGAATCAACTTAGCCGCGAGACTTGTCCATCCAGTTTGGTTGCTGGCTCCTAAGCCCGCGCCATTGTCTCCGTGAAAATACTCATGGAATAGAATATAGTCGCGCCAATGAGGGTCAGTCTGGAATTTTTCTATGCCTCCATATACTGGCCTGCGACCTGCGGCATCTTTAAGAAAGATGCTGACAAGCCTGCGGGAAAGCTCCGTTGAAACTTCCCAAAGATTCAACATTTTTCCGGATCCGACCGGGCACTCCACTTTTAAGTTGTCATCATAGTAATAGTGGAATTTCTGGAGGGATTCAATGAGCAGAAAATTAAGAGGAAACCATATCGGTCCTCTCCAGTTGGAGTTTCCGCCGAACAGGGGTGTGGTAGATTCAGCAGGCTCATAATCCAGCCTGAACTCCTTGCCGTTCAAATTGATGACGAATGGTTGTTTCTCCAAACGTTTAGAGACGGACCGAATGCCATAAGGGCTTAAAAACTGTTCCTCATCAAGGACTTTTTCCAACACCCTCGACAGTTTTGTGCTGTTTGCAAAGGCCAATAGAATTCGGCCTTCAACTCCAAGTTTGTCAAGGTCTGCAATGTTATGAAGCATTTCCGCGCGATTCTCGATAAACCAGCGGAAGCGGCGCCTGTAATCGGGGAAGTTGTGGGCGATCTTAGAGTCGTTAGTCGCGACTGCAAACAAGGGAACAATGCCCGTGATATTATCTTGATGAAATTTTAAAACTTTTCCGTCAGGCGTGATAAATAAGCTGCAATAAAATCCTTTTTCACGGTCCCACAAGCCTTCTGCCTGATCCGTGACGTTGTTAATCGCATCTGCGATATAGACGAAGTGTTCAAAGAACTTAGTAGCAATGTCTTCGTAAACATGATCTTTAGCGGCTAGTTCAAGCGCAATCTGAAGGCAATTAAGGCAATACATTCCCATCCATCCTGTGGCGTCAGGCTCTTCGAGGGCGCCTCCATATTGAGGAGCAAGCGAACGGTCGAAAGCGCCGATATTGTCGAGACCCAGAAATCCCCCTTCAAAGATATTGCGTCCAGTCGTGTCTTTTCTGTTAACCCACCAAGTGAAATTCAGGATAACTTTTTCAAATATTCTTTCCAGAAACTTCCTGTCTTCCCGCCCATACATGCACTGTTCAATTTGATACACACGCATGGCTGCCCAGGCCTGGACAGGGGGGTTGACATCGGAAAAGTTCCATTCATAGGCAGGTATTTGACCGTTAGGCGACATGTACCATTCGCGTGTCAGCAAGGTGAGCTGCTGTTTGGCGAACTCGGGGTCGATCATCGCTAAGGTAATTGTGTGGAAGGCTAAATCCCATGCCGCAAACCAGGGGTACTCCCATTTGTCCGGCATCGCAAAGATATCATAGGCATTTAGATAGGGCCAATCGTGGTTGCGGCCTTCCTTGCGTTCCGGAGGCGGAGTCGGCTGCGAGGGATCTCCTTCCAGCCATTTCTGCATGTTGTAATGATAACATTGCTTGTTCCATAGGATTCCTGCAAAAGCCTGCCGCTGGACGTTGCGCATGTCTTCCGGGAGCGGATAGGGGGTGACTTTTAGGTAAAA
>Ga0206882_1140_pt1 | contig 12373 bp, 11 predicted proteins | sample Alteio_BWOrgCont_4_FD_152908 | JGI IMG/M metagenome (GOLD analysis project Ga0206882, IMG submission 152908) | Enriched cells from forest soil in Barre Woods Harvard Forest LTER site, Petersham, Massachusetts, United States -... | ecosystem: Environmental > Terrestrial > Soil > Temperate forest > O...
CCAGCACAACGTGCTGGTATTCATGCCGGTGATCTGATTATTAGACTGAATGATACCCCGGTGAAAGGATTATCAATGCGTGAAGCCATTGAGATCATGCGAGGTGAAAAAGGCACAAACGAAATTTGGCAGTATCATTAATGAACATGCCAAACAGCTGATCCTAATCAGCGATATCATGATTCCATTGCTTTTGGGATGCATAACTGAAATCTCCAAAGGGCGATCAATACAAGTTAATTAAATAAATTTTTTAGACACAGTGCAGTCACTTTCCTCTACTGTTTATAGTATAAACTGGATTTTTTCAGATCGCTGTGAAAAAAATCAACAAAATCACATAACTCTCTTCTTCGCTTGATACATCATACTGTCAAAGGGCTTATGCGTCGAGCTGACGTTGGCAACATTAAAAACGAATTAAAGTCGTACCTGTCATTTCACGAGGTGGGGATAAGCCTAAAAGCGCAATAATTGTGGGAGCAATGTCAGATAGGGTGCCTGAAGGATGCGTGATGTGCGCTTGTGGGCGGCCGGTGTAGATAAAGGGAACGCGTTCTATGGTGTGAGCAGTATGTGCTTGCTGTGTTGCTTCGTCGAACATGATTTCAGCATTGCCATGATCTGCTGTGAGAATTGCTTCTCCTCTCACCGATTTTAAAGCTTTGAGGACTTTACCTAGACAACTATCGAGTGTTTCAATGGCTGTAACAGTAGCATTAAAGTTACCTGTATGACCCACCATGTCTGCATTGGCATAATTGCAGATAATAAAGGGGTAAGTTTTTTTTAGAATGGCCTTGATCAATTGTGACGTTAATTCATGGGCGCTCATTTCTGGGCATAAATCGTAAGTTGTAACCTTTGGTGAAGGGATCAGGAGGCGATCTTCTCCAGTAAACGGGGACTCTCTTCCACCATTAAAGAAAAAAGTGACGTGAGCGTATTTTTCTGTTTCTGCGATCCTCAGTTGTCGTAAGTTTTGATTTTGTAGGTATTCTCCCAATGAATTTTTAGGTAAAGCGTGTGGGAAAGCAACTAAGGCATTTAATTTTTCGTCATATTCTGTCAGTGTTACAAAAGCAGATAACTTTGGAAAACAGTGTCGCTCAAATTGAGAGAAATTTGGATCAGTTAATGTTGTGCTGAGTTGTCTTGCTCTGTCAGCGCGAAAATTCATGAAGATGACCACATCTTCATCGTGTAGCGGTTGCGTGGGTAATAAGAGGGTTGGTTTTACAAATTCGTCTGTTTCTCCTGCTGCGTAAGCAAGGTTTAATGCTTCTTGGGCGGAAGCTGCTGTGCGCGTGGCTTTTCCTTGTGTTAAAAGTTCATAAACAAGTTTTGTGCGTTCCCAACGTTTATCACGATCCATAGCGTAATAACGTCCACTGATAGAACCGATACATGCTTGCATGGGTAAAGAACGACAAAGATTTTCAAGAGTCTGCAGAAAGCCTTGCGCACTTTTAGGGGGTGTATCGCGGCCATCTAAAAACGGATGAATGATGGTACGATGGACGCCCTGATTTGCTGCCAGTTTTAATAAAGCGTGTAAATGTTCTGCATGGCTGTGTACCCCACCGTTGGATAATAAACCAAGGATGTGTAACGTTCGTTGTTGTTTTGTTGCTTTTGTGAGTACTTCATGAAATATGGGGTTTTGATTAAATTGTCCATTTAAGATAGCGGCTGATATGCGAGTGAGATCTTGAAAGATGACCCGACCCGATCCAATTGTTAGATGACCCACTTCTGAATTTCCCATTTGTCCTTTAGGTAAGCCAACTTCTAAGCCAGAGGCGGCAAGTGTCGTGTGTGGACAAGTCTGCCACAGCTTGTTCCATACGGGAGTATGGGCAGTTGTTATTGCATTGGCTTGGTGTGATGTGCGGTATCCCCAGCCATCTAAGACAATTAAAACAATGGGACCTAGTGTCATCATGAGAAAATGAGACGATTTTAAAAAATTCATTTTAAACCGATGGCGTTTGTTTTTGTAGTGGATAGTCCTGAGTGCTATCAATATTCATTTCGTATATACTGCTGCTTTCAGTTAGGTATTTATAGAAAATCGTATGAAGGAATTTGTTCCGTTCATAACTGAACATTGGGTTTTAAGCGTGCTTTGGATAGCATGTTTAGCTATGTTGTTAGTCAATGAATTTTTACAAAATCGTCTTGGTGCTAAGAATATCACACCAGAACAAGCTATTCAGCTTATTAATCATCAGAATGCAGTTGTCCTGGATATTCGCAGTGATTCTGTTTTTGCAGAGGGGCACATTTTAGGTGCGGAACATGTCGTAGGGCAACGTCTGGAGAAAAAAATAAAAAACTTACATAAGCATATTGAAAAACCTATTATTATTGTTTGTGCCACGGGCAGAGATTCTCCAAAATTAGCAGCTGAATTGCAACAAAAAGGGTTTGTACAGACAGTCGTTTTAAATGGTGGCATGCAGGCATGGAAGGCGGTCGGATTGCCTTTGGTGAAATCGTGAAAGTCATGGTAGTTTTCATAAACTTTTCAGAATGTAAAAACGTGTAAAAATTAGGAAAAAAAATATGTCTCAAGCTTCGGTCAATGGCTCAAAAGCCAATGGGCATGATGAAAAAGAAGTCACGCCCATTTTTAACGTACATAGTATTTATTTAAAGGATTTGTCGTTTGAGGTACCTCATTCTCCAGCGATATTTAATGAAGAGTGGAAACCTAAAATTGATTTTGATCTGCAGATGGGATCACAAGTGTTATCGGAAACTGAAGGGATTTATGAAGTTGTTTTGCACATTACGGTTACCATTAAGTTAGGGGAAGGGGAACGAGAGAAAGCAGCATTTTTGATTGATATTCAACAATGTGGTGCTTTTACCATACGGAATTTATCAGAGGAAACGATTAAACAGGTTTTGGTGACAACATGTCCTACGGTACTTTTTCCTTATGCACGTGAAGCAATTTCCAGCCTTGCAACGCGAGGTGGTTTTCCCCAACTCGTATTACCGCCTATTAATTTTGATGCTATGTATGCTCAGCATATGACAGTACAAACGCAGGAAGAGAAAGAGAGTGTGAGCACTGTTTAAGATGCAATTGAGAAATCGATCCATTGCGGTGTTTGGGGCAGGCTCTTGGGGAACAGCCCTGTCGATGGTATTGGCTAAGAATGATCAGCATGTGCGATTGTGGGATCGGGACCAATCGTTATTGCTAGAAATAGAGCGGGCAGGCGAAAATACGCGATACCTTCCAGGTGTCTCTCTCCCAAAAAGAATTGTTATATGTCACACGCTTGAGCAGGCGTTGGAAAATGTAAATGATATTCTGATAGTCGTCCCAAGCCATGCATTTGTTGAGGCATTGCGCGAGTTAAAAGTATTTTTAACAACACAACATCGTATTATTTGGGCAACTAAGGGATTAGAGCCTGACACAGGGCATTTTTTGCATCAAGTCGTAGAACGAGAATGTGGTATGACACAACATTATGCCGTGTTATCAGGACCAAGCTTTGCAAAAGAAGTGGCCTTAGGGTTACCAACGGCCGTTATGATTGCCTCTAAGGATTTTTTGTTTGCCAGTGAATTAGCTAATTATTTTGGACGGGATACTTTTAAGGTTGAAAGAACGGATGATGTTATTGGTGTTGAACTGGGTGGTGTAATTAAAAATGTTTTGGCAGTCGCAGTGGGTGTTTCAGATGGTGTAGGATTTGGGGCGAATACCAGAGCAGCATTGATTACCATGGGATTGATGGAAATGATGCGGTTGGGAAAAGCAGTCGGAGCGCGTTCTGAAACGTTAATGGGGCTTGCAGGATGTGGTGATGTTATTTTAACCTGCACAGATAACCAATCGCGGAATCGACGTTTTGGCTTAGCGTTGGCAGAAGGGCTTAGCGAAACAGAAGTCTTGCAAAGGATTGGTCAAGTGGTAGAAGCAGTGTACAATGTGGAACAGCTTTGCCATTTAGCAAAGTTGTTCCATGTTGAGTTGCCCATTGTGGAGCAAGTATTTCGCATCATAAAACGCAATATTTCTCCAAGGGAGGCAATCGGAGCTTTGTTTGAACAAGTACCTATAGGTGTATAGTTTGGCAAATTACGTCACATTGCCTAACCTTAAACTTACTGGGTTTAATTAAAAAACTGAAGGGGAGTCTCATATCATGATGAAGAAAGTAACAAAATTGGTTGTATTCAGCTTAATACTGGTTCCAATTGCATTTTTGGGAGGCTGTGCTAAAAAGTGTGGGGGCGGCGAACCAACCATGCACCACAAAGTGGAAAAAATGAAGAAGGAATACGGTGGGAAATAAATAACTCTCCTGTAAAAACCGATAAGGAACCTTCAGAGCGATGAGGGTTCCTTTTCTCTGTTTCTTTTGTTGTTCTCTAAGTCTCTTCTTGTTGTTGTTGTCTAATCAATTCTCACAGGATAGCCATGTGCTGATTGTGCAGCCATTTTAGCACTTGTCCAGTTAACTGAGTAACTTCCTGCAATGGTGGCCTCGATGATGGTGATGAGGCGAGCAAGACTATTTGAGCCAGTATATTGGGGTTCTGTTAGGGGTTGATGTGCCTCTAGATAAAGATGTTGTTTGTGCCAGCCTACCTTAAAAGGCTCGTGAATAATGTGTACAGGTGTACCAATTGGCACTTTATAAAACAGAGTCTCAATGTCTTCTGGAAAAAGACGAATACAGCCATGTGTGACACGTACGCCAACACCAGCCGGGCGGTTAGTGCCATGAATTAAAAAACTTCCCGTTTTTGAACTCAGTCCTTTCAGCCCTAGGTACAGCGCATACCGACCCAAAGGATTGTCGGGTGTACCACCAGGAACAACCGGTGGCAAGTTATCGCCTTTGGCTAGGTGTTCTTCATGAATGGATTTAGGGGGATACCAAGGGGGATCTTTCTTTTTATTGATGATCACAGTTTGTCCAAGCGGGGTAGTCCAACCTTTTTTACCGATCCCAAGAGGATGTGTTGTGACTAACTGTTTATCAGGATGGAAGTAGTAGAGGCGCATTTCGGCTAGATTCAAAACGAGACCCTCTCTGGGGACCTTGGGAAGAATAAATTGAGTTGGTATAATAACGACAGATCCAGTTGTCGGTGCCCACGGATCTAATTTTGGATTTGCTTCTATCATTTCGTAAACGCCGACATCAAAACGTCTTCCGACCTCACCTAATGATTCTCCAGCACGTACAGTGGTTGTTTGGATCTCTCCTACGATATCTTCGTTGTCTGTAGGCAGACTAAACGTTAGGCAAAACGCTAAATCCCAAGCGCTAAAACCTAGGATCAGGAAGAGTAAGCATTGTTTTTTGACCTTTCCTTTCATCTCTTTTGTTAAAGCTCGGTTTCTGTTTTTACTCTCTTGCATAGTAAACGTTCATTACTCTCCTGTCAGTAGGAGGAATGAATGTAAAGTGATTTCATTAACCAGGGTATCGGCTTAGGTTCTAAAAACTTCAGTTGAAAACTAATATAGTGAGGTTGCACAAGTTAGTAGTGATACTACAATAAGAAAAGGGGTATGGAAGATGGGGGGGCTGAGGTGAAATGGCGTTTCATCGGGAGGAAGAAAGACAATAAAAAGGGTAAGAAAGAAGGCATAGTCGGGATCTACGAGACCCCAAAATCAATTGCGATTGCTTACGCCCTTGCCGTGGGATCTAAGATTACTGTGCGGTCTTATGTTTTGCAACAAGCAGAAGATTTAACAGCAAAACAAGCGGTTTTACAACAATTTGTGACTGAACAGGGATTGCAAGGAGTGCATTGTTCTTATGTTTTGTCACCAGGAGAATACAATTTAAATTTGGTCGATGAACCCACTGTACCCAAGGAGGAAGTCGCAAAGGCATTACGTTGGGTTTTGAAAGATCTCGTTAATTTTCCTGTTGAGGATGCAATTCTAGATACGTTTGAACTTCCTTTTGTGCGTGCAAGGGATAATACCAAAATGATTTATGCAGCAACAATGCGAAAAGAGATGATTCCTAAAATAGAGGCTTTTATAGCACCATCGACTCTTGTTTTAAAGTTTATCGATATTCCGGAATTAGTTTTGAAAAATGTTGTTGGTCTTCACCCACAAGAGGCAAAAGGTTGTGCTTTTTTGTATTTAGGACCTAAAAGTGGCAGGTTAATTTTATCTAGGAATCAGCAGTTGTGTATTACAAGGGCATTTGAGCTTAAAGCGGATGATTTGGGAAAAGATCCAATACGAGACGCTAAGATATTAGATGCTTTATCTTTAGAAATCCAAAGATCCAATGATTATATTGGGAGTGTTTTTCGTCAAAATATTCCGAATGTTATTATTTTGGCGCCGACTTTAACAAACAGGAATATTCTTCAAGAGTCATTCAAAAGTAGTTTGGGTTCGGAAGTATTTCTTTTGAGACTCTCAGAGCTTTTAACGTTTGAAAAAGCCGTAAAAGAAGAGGAAGAAGCCGAAGCCCTATTGGCAATAGGCGCTGTTTTACGTGCGTGGGAAAAAGTGGCATGAAACAACAAATCAACCTCTATCAAATAGAGAAGAAAAAAGTATCCTTGCAATTTACTTTTCAATACATGCTCGTATTATTAGGAGCTTTTTTAGCAGTATTGTTTGTCATTACTGGCGTTAACGTGTTTAAGCATGTGACGATTAAAAAGGAACTCACGGCTTTAGGAAAAGAACAAATGGCAAAAAGCCAAAAACTTTCCAACATTGCTGGTCAAGTACCAGAAGAGCAAACAAGAAACCAGATCCTTGCTGAAATTAATAAATATGAAACAGAAAGAAAGGAAAAAGAAGAGTTGCTTTCATTGTTGATAGAAGCTCAAACTCGAAAGATTGATGGATTTTCTGGTTTTTTTGAATCGCTAGCAAGGGGATCCACCGATGGAATATGGCTGACGCATTTCATGTTTAAGGATGGTGGTGATTATATATCCTTGGAAGGTAAAGCATTAGGGCCAGAATCTGTTACAAAATTGATTGCTGGCTTAAGCAAAGAAACCGTTTTCATAGGTAAAAGTTTTAATTTATTTAAAGTTTCATTGGATGAAAAGACTCGGCAAATAGATTTTGCGCTGGAAACAAAGGACTATGCGCAGCCATGAAGCAAATAGTATTCAAAAATGGATTTATTCTAAAAATTGAAAAGCGATTTAATAGTTTTTCGATACGAGAAAAACTATTGATATTGATGGCATTAGTGGCAGTTATTTATAGTGGATGGCATACTGTTCTTTATGATTATATTTTAGCAACTGATGAAGAGGTTTCTAAAAAAGCAAGTGAAATCAAGCAACAAATTAGTCTCTTAGAAGGACAAATAGATTCTATTTCAGAGGTGTTGGGTCGGGATCCGACTGTTGTATTGCAGCAAGAGGCAGGAGAGCTTAGAAGGAAAAATGAAGCATTGACCAAAGAAATTTATGAAAATACTAAAAAGATGGTTTCTCCTAAAGATATGAATAAGGTTTTAAGTAATTTGATCCAAAAGAGTGTGGGCTTAACGGTTGTTAGTATGGAGAGTTTACCAACAAAACCATTGTTTGCTGCAAAAAGTATCGAGATAAACGGCGGAATGAGACAACTTCAAGTCTTTAATCATGGTCTTAGGGTAGAACTGGTTGGAAATTATTTTGATACTTTACAATTTCTTAAAGCATTAGAACAACAGAGTTTAAATGTCATGTGGGATGAGCTTGAATATGAAGTTAAAAAATATCCAAAAGCCAACATTGCCATTATTTTCCATACGTTAAGCTTAAAAGAAGGGTGGATTGATGTATAGGAGAAAAATGGTGTTTATTGCTTGTTTATTGATGTTTTTTGATAATACCGCTTTTGCTGATTCTAGTGACAGTTTTCAAGATCCAACACAGCCTACTAATTATAGCGCAGACATATCTAAAGAAAGGACAACGGAATCTATTACCAGTTTTGTTTTGTATTCGGTGTTAATTTCTGAAAACAATAGGCTTGCGGTGATTAACAATAGTATTTTCAAGGTGGGTGATCGCGTTGGGGATGAAAAGGTTAAATCTATTGATGCTTATAGCGTGACATTGACTGGTGGTGAACAAGGGGAAGTGGTATTACATTTGTTTGGAAGTTCAATTAAGGAACCTGCAAAATGAATGATAGTAAAATATGCAGAATTGTAGGAACATTCATGATTTTTTTATTGTTGTTCGGTTGTCAATTGCCTAAAGATAAGATGACAACGGCAAAGGCTATAGAAACAACGTTACAAGACGCTTCAGATCACAACACGACGGCTAAAAAAAACAATGCTTTAAACTTGCCGACAGATGTTACAAAAGCTTTAATGCCCAGTATTCAATCTACGGCAGGTGATGGTACACCTGCCATTGAAAGAAGATTTGATTTGGTTGCAGATCAGGTACCAGCCAGAACTTTCTTCTTAAGCCTGGTTGAAGACACGCCTTACAATATTACGGTACATCCAGGTGTGGAAGGTAAAATTTCTCTACAACTTAAAAAAGTGACTATTCCAGAAGTGTTAGACACGGTTAAAAGTGTTTATGGTTATGATTTTCGTAAAACAGCGCAAGGTGTGGAAGTTTTACCGGCTACGCTGCAAACTCGTGCTTTCTCGGTAAATTATCTCGATCTTAATCGAGGAGGCAGTTCAGGGATCCAGGTGACAGCAGGCACTTTATCTAGTTCGGGTGGTTCTTCTGGTGGTTCTTCTAGTGGTGGTGCGACGCCTGCTGCGAGTGCCTCCAGTGCTGGTGGAGGTTCAGGGAGTGGGATCAACAGCAGCATTACAACCAGTTCCAAGGCCGATTTTTGGGAAGAACTTAAGAAAACAGTAGAAGCCATTGTCGGATCAGGTGAAGGACGAAAAGTGGCTGTTACCCCCTTGGCGAGTCTTGTTGTGGTTCAAGCAATGCCAGATGAACTAAAAAGAGTCGAAGAATTTTTAAAGAGCGCTGAATTGTCGTTGAATCGACAAGTCATTTTAGAAGCAAAAATATTGGAAGTAGAATTAGATGATAGTTCTCAAACAGGAATTAATTGGTCGCTTGTCAATGGCAAGATGACCAATTCATTAGTGGGTGGATCAACCATCAAACAACCATTTTCTGTTGGTGGTACATTACCTATCACTTCAACCGATCTGCCATCAGTAGTTAGTATTGGGCCTGGCGGTGTGCCCGTTAATACGGGAGCGGCTGTCAGTAGTTTTGGTGGCGTGTTTGCTTTATCGACAAACTTTAAAAATTTGGCAACTTTTATTGAACTCTTGGGGGCGCAGGGTAAGGTACATGTATTATCCAGTCCGCGTGTTTCCACCATCAACAACCAAAAAGCTTTAATCAAAGTAGGTACAGATCGATTCTTTGTGACAAACGTATCTACGACCACTACTGCTTCAACAGCCACAACGCAATCTACTCCGAATGTGACATTCGATCCATTTTTTTCTGGGGTTGCATTGGATGTAACGCCTCAAATTAATGAGAACGATGAAATAACTTTACACATTCATCCAACCATTAGTAGTGTTGAGACGGATAATATCAGCTTGACTGTTGCTAATCAGACACAAACGTTTCCATTAGCAAAAAGTACAGTACGCGAATCAGACAGCGTGGTTAGAGCTAAGAATGGAGAAATGGTCATTATTGGTGGGTTAATGCAAAATCAAACTTCTAGTTTTAGACAGGGGATCCCGATATTAAAAGATTTACCGCTTTTAGGGGGGCTTTTTGGGCATACCGTACAATATACACAAAAAAGCGAATTAGTCATTTTACTAAGACCCATGGTAGTCAATAATGGAACCGCGACGGGAGTCATTGACGATGCCCTGGATCGCTTCCGAAAGTTGGAAGAGGAGATACAAAAAGATGAAAGTAGATATCGTACTCAAGGTCATTTTTAAAGGGGTTTTATTATTTCCGTGTGGAATATATGCCTGGACAGTTCCTGAAAGAGTCGTTGAGCTGTCACGAGAGGCGCAAATGGTGACTAGACGTGCTGAACCAACAGTTATCGTGGAAGAAGACTCTATTTTTCAAGACACGGCTATCAAAAAAATAGGAGAGTTGAAAAAAAATCCGGAATCAGACAAAGTTTTTTTTGAAAAAACACAAGCTACAGTGACTTTAGAGGAGCATGTGGCACTTGAGCATCACCGAGCTTTACAATTTTTTGATAAAAAAGAATTTCTTAAAGCAGAAGCACTTTTGATAGAAATTTTGGACCAAATGCCGCGTTATCATCACTCTAGAATAGAACTTGCACATTTTTATTTGAAAGAGGAAAGGATTGAATTGGCAGAGAATTTGTTATTGGAAGGTTTAAAATTAGATGAAGAACATCCCGATTTTTTGAGATTAATGGCCATGGTTTCTGATCGAAAAGGTGATCCAGATAAGGCGTTGGTATTTTTGACAAAGGTGAAAGAAAGCCGAAAACAAGATAAGAATTATATTGCACTATTAGGACACATTTATCAGCAAACAGGAAGATATTCTTTGGCACGTCAACAATACTTCCGTTTGCTAGAAATAGAACCTAAAAATCCTCTTTGGTTGTTGGGGGTTTCTATTGCCTTAGATGCCGAAGGGCAGCGTGATGCGGCGTTAGATGGGTATCAACGTTTGACAGCAGAAGGGAATGTTGATCCTGAAATTCTGGATTATGTGAGAAATCGAATTGATATTCTGCAAGGATAAAAAATGTCAAGCTTAAGAAAATTAAAACTGGGTGATTTATTGGTCAATACGGGCTATATTACTGCTGATCAACTGAAAGCTGCATTAGATCGTCAAAAGGAAACCGGTGGTAAACTTGGAGATGTTTTAGTCGAATTAAAGTTTATTGATGAAGCGGGTATTATTAAGGCACTTTCTGAACAACTCAGGATTACTTTTGTTGATTTAAAAAAATATCCTTTTAAACCGGACATTGTTCAAAAATTGCCAGAACGTGTGGCAAGACGTCATCGTGTGGCTTTGTTGAATGTTGAAAATGATGGAACTAATGTTGTCGGTATGGCTGATCCAACAGATTTAGTTGCCTATGATGAGTTGACCCGCATTTTGGAGGGTAATGTAAAACCGGTTATTGTTGTCGAGAGTGATTTATTGCATCTTATTGATTTAGTTTATAGAAGAACTGAGGATATTGCCTCCTTTGCAGAAGCCTTAAAAGAAGAAATTGTTCAAGCGGAGGAAGTGTTACCCGAAATAGAAACGACTGTTAGTGCTGAAGCTGCTCCAGTTGTAAAACTTTTGGATTCGATATTTGAAGATGCCATGCAAACAGGCGCTTCGGATATTCATATTGAACCGGATGAGAAATCGCTTCGGATCCGTCAACGTGTTGATGGTGTCTTACAGGAAAATATTATTTCAGGAAAACAAATTATAGCGGCTTTAGTACTTAGAATTAAGTTAATGTCGAATATGAATATTTCAGAAAAACGTTTGCCACAGGATGGACGTTTTGCAATAGCCATTAAAGGACGTAGTATTGACGTTCGTGTTGCGACAATGCCGGTGCATTTTGGGGAAGCGGTTGTGCTTCGTTTATTGGATCAAAGTAAAGGTGTTTTAAAATTAGACCAATTGGGCATGAACGAAAAAACATTGCAAAATGTCAAAACGCTGATTCACAAGCCAAATGGCATGATTATTGTCACTGGTCCTACTGGTGGTGGTAAGACGACAACGTTATATGGAATACTCAATGAATTAAATAGGGCAGAAAAGAAAATTATTACCATTGAAGATCCTGTAGAATATGTCTTGCCTCGAGTGAATCAAGTACAAGTGAATACTCAAATTGATTTGACGTTTTCAAATGTCTTACGTTCTTCAATTCGACACGACCCTGATATTATCATGGTAGGAGAAATGCGGGATGAAGACACCGTAAAAATTGGATTGCGTGCCGCAATGACAGGGCATTTGGTCTTTTCCACTTTGCATACAAATGATGCCGTCAGTAGCGCGGTACGATTGATTGATATGGGTGCAGAGGGATTTTTGGTGGCAGGTGCCTTGCGAGGAGTGTTAGCGCAACGTTTGGTGCGGAGAATTTGTGTTGCTTGTGCTGATGCATATACTCCTGAAAAAAATGAACAAGCTTGGATTAATGGATTTTTAGGCGCTACGAATAATACTTTTTCATTTAAGAAAGGCTTTGGTTGTACGAGATGTAATGGTAGTGGATTTAAAGGGCGTATTGGTATTTATGAATTTTTGGAGATTACGACAGAGTTGGCAGATGCATTAAGAGCTGATGATACAAATTTGTTTATACATACTGCAAAAAAAATGCCGGAATTTAAAACTTTGACTCAATCTGCCTTTGATTATG